>Ga0208544_10000097_pt1 | contig 67384 bp, 58 predicted proteins | sample DEB08_DNA_9_FD_184526 | JGI IMG/M metagenome (GOLD analysis project Ga0208544, IMG submission 184526) | Aqueous microbial communities from the Delaware River and Bay under freshwater to marine salinity gradient to study organic matter... | ecosystem: Environmental > Aquatic > Marine > Coastal ...
GCAGCGGAGATAGAAGCCATCAAGACAGCGGTGAATGAGGAAATTGACGAGGCCTACGAATTTGCCGAAGCGTCTCCCCTACCCGATGCTTCCGAACTGTACACGGACAACTACACGCAAGCAGATTATCCTTACCTGACCTAAGCCAGCCGAGAAAGCAGATCAGGAACAAGAGCGATTTAAATTAGTCGGATAACTTGTTCTTGCTGCCGCTTTTTTATCTATCTTTGCGGGGTTTTAAAATTGACCAAGTAAAAAGCAACAATGGCAAAGGAAAACAAAGGCAAATCACCAAGCGAAGAGACGCTGGCAAATGCTGCAGAAAAGCGATCGATCACCGACCTTTTCGAAGATAACAGAAACACAATCACCTACATTCTTATCGGAATTTTGGTGCTGGTAGCAGGTTATTTGCTCTACCGCAACATGGTATTGATCCCGAAAGAGAAAGAAGCTATTGAGCAAATGGCCCAGGCGCAATTGCAATTCGAACGCGATTCGTTTGCACTGGCCCTAACCAATCCTGCTCCTGGATTTATGGGATTTGTTGATTTGGCTAAAGAGTACAGTGGCACCAAAGCTGGCAACCTGTCGCTTTATTACGCGGGGATCAGCTATTTACAAGTTGGCCAGTTCGCAGCTGCAATTGACTACCTCCAGGACTTTAGTCCTGTTGGTGATGTAACGCCAGCTATGAAGGCAGGTGCCCTGGGTGATGCCTACTCCGAAACCAACGATTTCGACCAGGCACTTTCTCAGTACAGCAAAGCAGCCAATAAAACCAATAATGCCCTGGTGGCAGCTTATTACCTGAAAAAACTGGGTATGCTCAGTGAACGTCAGGGCGACCTGAAAGCAGCTCGCGATGCCTACCAGACCATCAAAGACAAATACTTTGATACGCCGGTAGCAACAGATATTGACAAATACCTGGTGCGCGTTCAAGGCTAATTAACGCGCCGGTAAACGAATTAAAAAGGTAAGCTGTTTAGTAATAGCTTACCTTTTTTATTGCTTGATCTAACCATAATTCTACCCTATGGCCAGCACCCTGAAGAACCTGTCCACCTACGATCCGTCGAGCATGCCAACGGCTACGGAAATGACTTTCGGCATCGTTGTATCCGATTGGAACGAAAAAATAACCCATGCGCTTTACGAAGGCTGTTTGAACACCCTCCTGGAACACGGTGCAAAGGAAGACAACATCCATACCGTGCAGGTACCGGGAGCCTTTGAACTGCCCATTGGAGCCCGTTTACTGGCTGGCCACCACAATTGTGATGCGGTAATCTGCCTGGGTTGTGTAATCAAAGGGGAAACATCCCACAACGAATACATCAACATGTCGGTTGCTCAGGGCTTAACCAACATGAGCCTGACCAGTGGCCAGCCTTTTATTTTTGGCTTGCTCACCACCAATGACGAACAGCAGGCGCTCGATCGTGCGGGGGGCCAACACGGGAACAAGGGGGTGGAAGCTGCCACTACCGCTATCCGGATGGCTGCGCTGCGGAAAGACTTGAAGCAGGCAGGAAAGGGTAAGATTGGATATTAGGGAGAGGTGGAAAAGTGTGAAAGTGGAAAAGTGTAAAGGGGAAAAACCCTGGACCAAACTTCTCCCGTGACTGATCAAAAAAAGTGGCCAGTTTTGCTTCATTGCAAAACTGGCCACTTTACGATCAGTCATTTAAAGCTTATCCCAGGGTTACTGAATAATCAGGTCAAACTCTACCCGTCGATTAAGCGTGCGGCCCGAGGCACTGGAGTTGGGGGCAATGGGGTAATCTTCGCCAAAGCCATCGAAGGTCATTTTAGATGCCTTGGAACCTTTGGAAAGCAAGTATTCGTAGCAAGCGGCGGCACGTGCTTCCGACAATTCCTGGTTCTTTTTGGCATCGCCTACGTTATCCGTGTGGCCCGCAATCCGCAGTTGGTAAGCTGGATAACGCTTCATAATATCCGCAATCTGATCCAGAATACTATAAGATTCGGGTTTAATAATGGCGCTGCCGGTTTCAAATTGTACCGCACGCATGGCCAGGCTGAGGACATCCTTGACCGACTCTTCGATCTCCGGGCAGCCCTTATTGGTCGTCAATCCTGCTTCTTCCGGACAGCGGTCATCAGCATCCATGATTCCATCACCATCGGTATCGGGGCAGCCACTATATGGCCCTGCTATTTTCGGGCAACGGTCATCGGCATCCCGCACCCCATCACCATCGGTGTCGGGGCAGCCTTGGGTGGCGGCTGTTCCCGCCTGATCCGGGCACTGGTCATCCTCATCCAGCACACCGTCTTCGTCGCGATCACTGCCTGGGCAGCCATTGTTGGCGGCCAGTCCGGCTTCGGTGGGGCAATTGTCGACACCATCGTGTAAGCCATCACCGTCCGTATCCGGGCAACCTGCCATTTCCGGGCTTCCCGCAACCGTTGGGCACAAGTCTGCAGCATTCGCCACTCCGTCTCCATCCGTATCCGGACAGCCTTGCAGCGCCGCCAGCCCCGCTTCTTCCGGGCAAGCGTCTTCGGTGTCAATGACCCCATCGTTATCCGTGTCCGGACAACCGTTGGTAGCCACAGAGCCAGCAGCGGTGGGGCAAGCATCGTCCTTATTGGCAATGCCGTCGTTGTCGGTATCCGGGCAACCGTTGGTTTTGGGGGTTCCAAAAATTTCCGGACACTCATCGTTCCCATCCAGGATGCCATCGCCATCGGTGTCTACCTGACCAAACTGGTACAAATAACCCAGACCCAGCTGTAAGTTATTGCGGGCCTCAGCAGCTGAGGAGCGGTATTCCCCCTGTAAAGTCAGAAAAGAATTCTTGCCCATCATGTAGTTAAAACCAAGCCCGAGCGGTATTTGTACATTGCCATTATCCAGGTTCTCCAAAACATAACCAATCCCCCCCAAAAGGTAGGGGTTTAAGCGGTTGGTCGTACCGGCTGGAAAAAAGTGGATCAGCCCATCCAAACTGGTAATATTCCTGTTTTGGCGATCCCCCTCGACATTGGCAACACCGATTTTTAAGGGTATTGCTACCCCGAAATTTTTCATCAACATATACCGATAAACAACCTCCAGGCCAAAAGTTTGGTCCAATTCGACGTCATTTGGTGTTCCGTAATCAATGCCTAATACTTTGGCAGAAATAGCGTGCCGATCAAAATTGACTTCCTGGGTATATCCTGACAAAGACAGTAACAGGATCAATAACAGGGTCGAGAATTTTATTTTTATGTTCATATTTGTGTAGTTTTCAATAATACCAGCCCAATTACCAGGAACCAGGTCCGTAATCAGGACTTAATAAGCATTCCCGTTTTTTCAGTTTGCCCGGAAGCTGCTTGCAATTGGTAAAAATACATGCCAGCAGGCAAAAACCCTAATTCCAACCGCGCATTGTCCGGCAGCAGCATTTGCTGGGCAACGATCCGTCCGAAGGCATCGTACAACACCAACGTAATGGGCTTGAGCGCAGGACCATCAACGTATAAAAAGTTTTGTACCGGATTGGGGTACAAACGCCAGGTCTCCGACTCTATTGGATCTTCCACCGGCGTTGAGCAGGCTAAATTCGGGTCATATTCCGCAGCAATAGTAGCCAGTGCACTGCACCCCGTATTATTGTCCAAGATGATAAGGGTATAATTTCCCGCAGCTTCGGCACATAATAACAGACTAGTAGCAGCAGGGATCGGTTCTCCTGCGTATAGCCAGTTGAACGAAAAATCTTGCGGAAGGTTACCCTCATCGGTCATTCTCAGCAAGTTGCCATTTTGGGACAAAGTGAAAGGCGATGGATTGGGGCTAAAAGCCACCGTTACGGGAGCAGCGGTTGCCTGGCAGCCCGCGGGAGAAGTATAGGTTACCCAGTAGCTACCGGCCTGGTCGACGGTTAAATTAGGACCCGTAGCTGCAACAACCAGCATACTGTCCTGGTACCAGGTAAGCCCATCGGCGTAACTCGCCGCCAATTGCAAAGTTGTTCCTGCGCAATAAGGGGCCTCCGTTTCAATGACCAGGCTAGGCTGGGCCGGGATTTCGTAAACGGTGATCGTATCCACAGTGCGGATGGTGTCGACCGGATGGATCAGGGTAATGTCGACCAACAGATCGCCAGCACTCAGCGGTCCGGAAAGGGTACGGTTGAAATTAATGATCCCGCAAAGGTCATCCGCGCCATCAATACCCCCGTCGTCGTCAATGACGTGAAGTTCGTAGTTTCCCTCCTCGATGGGAATGAATACCTGATACGTAATGGGAAGGGTGGCATTACTGACAATAGGAGCAGTAAAAACGTATTCTCCGTCAGGGCCAAACAAATCGAATTTCAGATCAGGCCGGGTAAGCAAGTCCGTACAGGGCGTCTGGCTGATGACCACCTGGGTCATGAAAAAACCGGCTGTATCGACAATGGCTTCGTAATTAACGGCGTATTCTCCCGGGCTGGAGAACGTTTGGTCCTCCGGATTTTCGGCAGTGGTTGCATTGCCATTGCCAAAAAACCACAGGTAGCTGAAGCCAGGGTTTCCGCCGGAAGGAATGTTATTGATAAAGGAAGCCGTTACGGTTCCACAACCGGTACTGTTGACCAGCGTAAAACCTTCACCGATTGATTGTGCGGGCTCAATAAGCAGCGGAAAAGCAATGGCGGTTTGGGTCGTAATAAAAGAAATGCGCGCCTCAATCACCACTTCGATGGTATAAAGGCCAGGTAGTAGCGGCGTACCGCAAAATTTGACACAGCCGTCGGTTTCTTCCTGCACCGGAAAAATCAACTGGCTGGCTTCCCAACTCAATCCGGGCGGCAAACCAGCTACGGCCAGAATGGTTATCTCATCAATGTTCAGCCCGGCAGGTATACTGGGGTCAGTAGCGTTGACGGGGGTGGTACTCTTCGGGAGCCGGAAGCTCAGGTCTTCATCGTAATAACGACTCGCCTCCCCGGCTGGCGCTGTTCCCAGAAAAATGGTATCGGCAGGAAGCACCGGTAAATCCACCACGCATCCGGGGCAACCCGATTGAGCGGCTAAAAAATGTACACTGCCTAAAAGCAGCAATAGGAATAGATTTCGCAACATAATTTCTACTGTTTATGGGCGGAGAAAAGTAGATAGTTCCAGTAGAACGATAAGGAAGTATCAAAAATCCTTATCTGTGGACGATTGTTTTAACAAACGTCACGCATAACAGGCTGTTGCAAGGAGTGGAAAACAAAACCGTGGTAAAAGAAGAAGGAGGAGGACGACCCGTCTCTGGGCGTTGAAGCGGGTCGTCCCTCCGTTATTTTAGTTTCCTTTTACCAAAAAACACTAGCGTTGGATCAACAAACGACCAGAAGCCGCCTGATCGCCTTGCTGAAGGCTAAAAATGTACATGCCAACAGGCAGGTCACTGCCATCGAACTCGAAGTTGTTCTGGCCCGCGGCAAAATTCAGGGTCTTTTGCTGAACCTGAATGCCGATGGCATTGAAAACCCGCAAGTTGTAGGCACCTCCCTGAGGAAGATCAACGGCGATCTGGGTGATCTCGCTGAACGGATTGGGTTGGATGCGCAGACCGAAAGCATTCTCGACAATGTTCTCGGTACCTACCAGGCAGTTGGGGCTGCCTGCGGGCTGAACCGTAAAAAAGTAATTACCAGCTACCAGCGAACCATCGGGCAAGGTGTAAGGCAAAGTGCCTAAGCCCGTGCTAATGAGGACGTTGATTTTGAGGTCGTGCACCCCTACATCAGCAGCGGTGGCAGTGCCGTAAATCTGAATGCAACCCGGATCGGAAGGCGTGAACACACAATTGGGTGGATTACAGGAATAATCGAAAGCAGCAGGTAAATTGGTGATTCCCTGATCCGTTACCTGCACCTGGGTAATTGCAATTTCAGAGGTGCCAATGGTGATGGTATTGGGGATGTTCACCTGGATGGTCGTTTCGTAATACCCGTCCACGCAGGCGGTGTCCTGGATACCGCGTTCAGGAAAATCTGCCTGGTAGGGCAAAGGAGAAACAATGACCGAATCCGGCAGTGACGTATCCACATCACAAGTTTGTGCCTGGAGCTGAAGTCCCCAGCCCAGGAGTAAAAAAATTGGTAAAAGGAAAAATCTTTTCATTAGTATTGGTTTAATTGAGTCGCAATATTGCCTATTTTTCACGATAGTTTAAAGTATCATCCGGTAATTTTCTTGAGAAAAGACTTGAATTAGACAAGGAAATTTCAAATAATTCCAACAAACTACTATATTGCAGCCACAATGGCAATGCCATAGTTCCCTTTATTTTTTTTTGCAACTCCCTACACTTCTCCTTCCTTTTCGGGATAAAACCCGAATACCATGCCCTTCCCTGGCGCACTTGCTGTATTTATAAAACTTTTATAACTGCCAAATTATCTATTATGCTGCATGCTGCACGTCTACTGGGATTTTTGCTCATTTTGTCCTTCGCATCTATCCTGAATGCACAAACGGGAATAATAAACGGGAAGGTCACCGACGCAAAGACAAACGAACCCTTGTTAGGGGCAACCGTACAAACAAGCAATGAAGGGGTACAAACCGATGCGGACGGCAACTTTGAACTTGAACTGGCTCCTGGCAGCTATGTTTTGGATATCCGCTACCTTGGTTATACGACCTCTTCAACCAAGGTAACCATTGCCCACGGGCAAACCCAGACCCTTGACGTCCAATTAACCGAGGAAATTACCCTCTTGAATACCGCTACGGTAAGTAGCAGTAAATTCGAGCAGTCACTGGGGGAAGTCACCGTTTCGTTAGAAGTGTTACGTCCCGACCTCATTGAAAGCACCGGAAAACTCACCCTCGACGAAGCGCTGCAGAAAATACCCGGGGTCACCGTAATTGACGGCCAGGCCAACATCCGGGGAGGATCGGGCTTCAGCCAGGGAGCAGGCAGCCGGGTGCTGTTGCTCATGGATGATATTCCGATTCTGCAGGCCGACGCTGGTTACCCGCAATGGGACGATGTGCCGCTGGAAGTTATTCAACAGGTAGAAGTGGTCAAGGGAGCTTCTTCGGCTTTATACGGTTCTTCGGCTCTCAATGGCATTGTCAATGTCCGCACGGCCTACGCTACCGCAGATCCCATCACGAAGGGGTCCATGTTTTCCACCGTTTACTTGTCTCCCAAGCGGGAAGAGTTGAAATGGTGGGACAGTTCACCCCGCGTTTTTGGCGCCAGCCTGAGCCACCGTCAGAAGATAAAAAAAGTGGACCTGGTATTAGGAGCCTACTACCTCAACGACGAAAGTTTCCGCAAAGATACCTACCGCAAATTTGGGCGGATGAATTTCAATGTCCGTCACCGTGCTACCGACCGGCTCACTTACGGGTTGGCGGGTAATTTCAACGTCGGTGAAAGTGGCTCTTACTTCTACTGGTCGGGGATCAATACGGCGTTGGTGGGAGACACCTCTACCCTCGCTACCCGCAAGCGGTTGCGCTACAACCTGGACCCTAGTCTGACTTACTTCGACAAAAGCAACAACCGGCACCGATTCCAAGGTCGTTTCTACAGCGTCGATAACGACAATGACCGCAACCAGAGCAACAAATCCAGTTTGTTCTATGCCGAGTACCAGTTTCAACGACGGTTCGAGGCGGCCAACCTGGTGCTAACCACCGGGATCGTAGCCAGCGGCAACCAGGTTCAGGCCGAATTGTATGGTGACACCACCTTCACTTCCCAGAATTTTGCGGGTTACCTGCAAATGGACAAAAAGTTCTTCGACAAGCTCAATGCGGCTTTCGGCTTCCGCTACGAGCACAACGTGCTTCATAATCCGGGGTTCAATTACGTGCTAAACAACATCGCCCAGGAGATTCTTCCGAGTGAGGAACGGGAAAGTTTACCCGTCTTCAGATTTGGGTTAAACTACCAGGCCAGCAAAGCAACCTTTGTCCGCGCCAGTTGGGGGCAAGGGTACCGCTATCCTACGATAGCCGAAAAATTCATCTTTACCAACGCCGGTGGCTTCTTCATTCAGCCCAGCCCCAGCCTCGGTTCAGAAACGGGTTGGTCGGCGGAAGTAGGAATCAAACAAGGTTACCGATTGGGTGCGTTTGAAGGCTTTCTGGATATCGCGGCCTTTAAAATGAAATACCAGGACATGATCGAATTCAACTGGACGGGTTCGGGGTTTCAATCCCTCAATATTGGGGGTACCGATATAACGGGTGTTGAATTCACCATTGCCGGCAAAGGTACACTGGGTCGTATTCCTTTCCAATTGTTGACGGGTTACACCTACATCGATCCGACGTTCTCCGACTTCGACCTGGAGGCGCCCAGCGGTACGCAGGCCCGTCAAAACGCACAAAACTCCTCCAGCCTCAACAATATCCTCAAGTACCGCTTCCGGCACTCCTTCAAATTCGACGGCGAATTGGATTTTGGCCAATTTCGGGTAGGGGCAGAATCTTTCCACAACAGCAACATGGAGGCCATTGATGGCTTGTTCCAGATTTTTATTTCCGGGTTGAAGCAATTTCGCGACGAGCATCCCAATGGGTACTGGGTCCATAACCTGCGCGTGGCCTACGAGCCAACAGAGCACCTAAAAGCCTCCTTGCTATTCGGTAATATCCTTAATGCCGAGTACACCTTGCGGCCAGCCCTGATGGATGCACCCCGTAACATTACCCTCCGGTTAGACTTTAAACTATAGCCTGCTCAAGACACAAAATCGGGCGATGTCTACTTATCTCTCGATTTATTATGCCCTTCTGCGCGCCGGCCGGATCTTTCGAGTGAAGGTCGGCGCATTTTTTTTTTAACCCTACCACGCATAAACCATCAGCGGCCGCCTGGTCAATTGACCGGACGACCGCTGATAAGGTGTAAGCTGTTGGACGGCCCGGGGCTAGGCCGAAAAAAACTATCATTTAAACCAGGCGCACGTTACTGCAGCACGATACGCCGCGTAGTCACCTGGCCCTCGGTCCGCAACTGAATGATATAAACCCCGGCGCTCCAGGCGCTGAGATCGAGTTCCGCCTGCTGGAAGGCGTTGTATTCGGTCGTTTGGAGTAAGCGGCCTTCGATACTATAAACCCGAATAGCGACTTGTTCGGCCAGTGGTTCGGCCAACGCAACGGTAACCTTCCCTTTGGTCGGATTAGGAAACACCCGCAGCGGTAAATCCTGCGCCAGGTCAACGGCAGCGTTCGGCGTGGCGGCATAGACAACGGTTGTAACACGACTACACAATGCCTCGCCGTCGTTGTCGGTACAAGCAATATTGGTGATGGTCTGCAGGTTGCCTAACAGTTGGATATCGTCGATGAACCAACCTTCGCGGCCATTACCCGTATTGGTCGCAAAGCGAAACCGGATGTGTACCGTTTCCCCTGCAAAGGCAGATAGATCAGCGACCGAACGAATCCAGCCACTGCTGCTGCCGTGGAAAGCCGGCCGACCGGCAAGTGGGCTATCGGAGTTGGCTGCTAAGGCCGCTGCATACCCATTCTGCAGAAAGTTTTCACTACCTACATCCACCCAGGTTGCTCCGCCATCGGGAGAAATTTCGATTACCCCGCCGTCAAAATTGGTTTCGGTACGGTAAGTGTGCCAGAACAACAAGCCCGGATTTTGCCCGTCGAGAAAGACGGGGTCTTTCAATTCCAGGTACTGATCGGTACGCACCTCGACGTCCCTGGCGTACAGAGACAATAATCCGGTAAAAGCATTGTTGATCCGCAACTGCCAACGGTCGGCCGTAAGTGGGTTAACAAATTCCCATTTTTGGGAATTGCTAATCCGGTCTTCAAAAACGGGATACGAAAACGGGGCTGCCGCCACCTGCAACTGGTAACTGCACGAAAATGCCTGGCCACTGGGCGCATCACCTAAGCTAATGATCAACTGCCCATTTTCTTCCCGGATCGCACAATCAGAACTGCCTTCCACAAAGGTTGCACCCAGGGGAAGCTGATCAACCACTGTAGCTTCGGCGATGGCATTAGCCCGGCCATTACTGATTTCCAGGTTATAGGTAATAATATCTCCTGCTTCCGCCGTTGCTACACCTGTTTTCACCACGCGGAATACTGGCGGGCAGGTATTGGGTTTGTCAAAGGCTTCCTCGCCACCCACACTGGCACTGAACCCTAATCCGCGGCGGGCGAAAGTTTCCCAGATCAGACAGACATTGGCACCGCTGTTATTCACCTGATCAGCTTGTAGGATCGCATCACGCGCATCCAGGAAAGTAGGATTACAAGGTTGTATTTTCAAACCATCCAACACCAGTTGCATGGCGATATTGTTGCCACCAGTGCCGTTGTAAATATCATCGTCAAAGCCATATTCGTCGACCAGGTTCCAAAAAAGGTCCCAAATCGTTACGCACCAAACCGAACCGACACCGTGAGGTACTGAAACCGAATTGATATCGGAGTAGGTGTGGGGGTCAATTGACAGGTCACGGGAATAGGGAAACGGACGAATCCCGCCAGCTGTCGGTGCCGTACCATTGGAATAGGTACCAATTCCACGTCCTTCTTCCGCAAAATCGGCTGAAGTAGTGGTCATGATCAAGGCGAACCAATCGCTCCAACCTTCGCCGGCCTGCTCAAAATTTGACAAGCAACCCGGTTGCGCCGGGCCACCCGTCAGCCGTCCGGAGATACCGTGGGTGTATTCGTGGGCGATTACCCCGTTGTCAAAATCACTATCGCGGCCTGATGGCCCTGGCAGTGGAACTTCCAGGCTAGCGCCAGTCAATCTGATCAGCAGCCCGGGTAACGCTATTTTAATGGTGTTACAATCTTCTAAACTCAGCATGAGCACCGGGATGGTAACCTGGTCACCAACTGCGCCTGGTCCCATTGCCGAAAGGGCCGGACTTGCTTCATTATTGCAGATAATGACTGCTATCGCACCCGCGTTTTCCGCCGCCCTGGCTTTGAAGCCAAATTCACACTCTCCGCGGTCTACCAGTGCAATTTTTCCCGCGATTTCAACCGCATTGACAATAGCCTCACAGCCATTGTTAACCAGCTCTACTTCGTCATTGACCAATACCACTGCTGCTTCCTGAAAGGTTCCTGTGGGGAATTCTCCGCCAAAATTGGCGGCCAGGTATTCGTACCTTCCCGCCAGGGTGTCCGGGCTGGTTACCTGCAAACTTTCCTGCGTAGCTTCCGGCAAATCTCCCCCCCACAAGTACATTTGCATCCGGGGGCGGTTGCCATCGGCGGGAGTGCTCATATTGGCGTTATTGGTTCCACTCCCGTCCAGGGCTTCGGCACGCACGTAATCTCCATCAGCTCCTCCATTCTCATAATTGTTGAACTGGAAGTTGCCCGCTGCTTCGTCAAAACCATACTGGTACCACACATCGTGCATGAGGTTGTTCCAGTAGAACAAGTTGGTCGTAGCAGCATCCAACTGGGCGTAAGGCCGGCCCAGGTCTGGATCAAAAGGAAAATCAAAACAAAGGGAATCCCCGCCGTCGGGCTCGCCGCCGGTAGATTCATTGCGGTCAAAAACATCGTGGTAGGCATGCACATTGTTACCCCTGGTGATGGTGTATTCGGCGCCTTCTACCCCATCCGTATCGTGCCAGCTAAAGGGAGAGGCAACCAAATCAAAGGGATTGACCACCAAAGCGCTATTGCCGTGGTTTGGGCTTTCCACGGTCAGGGGGAAAACGCGGTAAGCACTACCGTTATCACCAGGTCCGGTCAGAGTCACCGTCGTTGTTGACGTGTGGGAAGTAGCAGCGATTTTTGCTGCTGCACAATCATCCACAGGTGAGTTACCAAATTCACAGTGCGTCACCTGGTCGAAAAAATCCAATACTTCACCCGTCAGGGCATCTACCCGGGCCATCCACCAGTGCTGGGCACTGCGCTCATAAAGGTCAACGTTCCAGGCCAGGCGAACCTGGTTGTCGGGTAAGGGCTGGTAAACGAGTTTAACCCGGATGGGTTCCAGCGCTAAGTCAGCCGGTTCGTAAACCGCTTCCTGGCTACTGGGCGTCGCCAATAACTTGAGCGGTGCACTGGCCGGAATTCGAAAATAAGCCCGCACCGCGTTGACCGCTCCTTCGGTAGATATGAGCGGGGTAATGGTGTTGACCGCCTGCGCCAGTTGAGGAACAAAGCGATTGCCCAGGCTTAACATGTTGCCGTCGGCCAGGATGTTGGCGTTCAGGATGGCATTGTGTACAGGTATACCAGCGTGGGTTTGCTGCAAATAAACGTGGGTTAGCTGGTTGTGCTTGGTTACCACCACGCTGCTTACCGCGTAATTGGCAATATCTGTAGCAGTCAGACCCAGTTCCTGGAAATGCTGTTTGAGATACTGATCAGTTTTGGCAAGGGGATCGCTAGCTTGAGCGGTTAGCCATTGGCAACTCCAAAAGAGCAAGAGCAGGAGCGTTGTTGTTTTTGTATACATAGTCCGAAAAAGTAGATAAGTAAATAGACTGAGAATAAAAATAGCATTAATTAAAACTGGTCTTTAAGAACTTAATCAAAAGAATATTTCTGTCAATTGGTTCAAACGCCACGAAAATAGTATGCTTAAAATAATTATTCGTGGTAAACAAAAAGTAGTTTGAACTTGGGGCCGACAGTCTGTTGCATTTTAACTAGCTTTACATCCCGTAATAAAGACAACAAATGACCAAATACATCTTCGTTACGGGCGGAGTAACCTCCTCGCTGGGAAAAGGCATCATTGCTGCATCGCTGGCCAAATTGCTGCAAGCTCGCGGCTTTTCCGTAACCATTCAAAAGTTTGACCCCTACCTCAACGTAGATCCAGGAACGCTCAATCCCTACGAGCACGGGGAATGCTATGTAACCGATGACGGTGCCGAGACCGATCTGGACCTCGGGCATTACGAGCGTTTCCTCAATGTTCCAACCTCGCAGGCCAACAACGTTACGACGGGAAGAATTTACCAAACCGTTATCAATAAGGAACGCGCTGGTGATTACCTGGGTAAGACCGTACAAGTCATTCCCCACATCACCGACGAAATCAAGCGACGGATTCAACTGCTCGGCAGTACCCAGGAATTTGATATTGTAATTACGGAGTTGGGCGGCACGGTGGGTGATATTGAATCATTGCCCTACATCGAAAGCCTGCGCCAAATGCGCTGGGAATTGGGCCTTGATAATTGCCTGGTCATCCACCTGACCCTGATTCCTTACCTGCGCGCGGCCAAGGAGTTGAAGACCAAACCCACGCAACACTCGGTAAAAGAACTCTTGCAATCTGGCATTCAGCCGGATATCCTGGTTTGCCGGACCGAGTATGCCCTTAGTATGGACATCCGCCGCAAACTGGCCTTGTTCTGCAACGTGGAAGTAGGATCAGTGATTGAAGCCCTGGATGCGGAGACCATCTACGATGTGCCTTTGTTGATGCTCAAGGAACAACTGGATACCACCGCAATCAGAAAGCTCCGCTTGCAGGACCGTCGGGAACCGGATCTTTCGGCCTGGAAGACCTTCCTGGGCAAGCTCAAAAATCCTTCCAGCGAAGTGCGGATTGGTCTGGTGGGCAAATACAATGAACTGCAAGACGCCTACAAGTCCATTTACGAGTCTTTTGTACACGCTGGCGCGATCAACGAATGTAAAGTTAACGTCTTACCCATCCATTCTGAACAATTGGAGGGCGACATGGCCAGTGTAGGCAAAGTGCTGAAAGACCTGGACGGCGTCCTGATCGCTCCTGGTTTCGGCGAACGCGGTATTGAAGGAAAAATCCGGGCTATCCAGCACGCACGCGAAACCAACCTGCCATTTTTTGGTATCTGCCTGGGTATGCAGTGTTGTGTAGTTGAATACGCCCGCAACGTGCTCAACCTGGCCGGTGCTTCTTCTACCGAGGTCAATGAACAAACCGACTATCCGGTTATTCACCTGATGCCGGAACAAAAAGCAATTACCCAGAAGGGCGGCACCATGCGGCTAGGTGCCTACGACTGCCAGCTGCGGCGCAAGACGCTGGCCAGTAAGGCTTACGGAACGTTGTTAATTAGTGAGCGGCACCGCCATCGCTACGAATTCAACAATGTTTACAAAGACCAATTTGAAAAAAGTGGCCTGGTGCCAACAGGTATTAATCCGGCTACCGGGCTGGTTGAAATCGTAGAACTCAAGGAGCATCCTTATTTTGTAGGTGTCCAATTTCACCCGGAATTGAAGAGTACCGTAGAAAATCCACATCCGCTGTTTGTCAGCTTCGTGAAAGCTGCCATTGAACACCACAAGGAAAAATAAGCCGGGCCGGTGAATAAAAAAAGACACTACGTCCGCCTGGGGGTCGGTTTAACGGCACTCGGGATCTGTTTACTGGTACGGGCCAATCCTTTTTTTTGGGATACCGTTCAGTTGGGTGCCATGCAAGGCGACTGGTTTTTTCAGCAAGGTTTTTCAACCTTCTTATTGCCCGATCGTATCGACAGTGGCCACATCCCTGCTTTTGGCTGGTACCTGGCTGGTCTGTGGAAAGTTTTCGGACAAAGTTTACTCGTTAGCCACCTGGCTATGGTTCCGTGGGTAGCCTTGGTTTTAGGACAAATCCTCCGACTGAGTAGCCGGGTCGGCAAGCAGTATGCCAGCCTCAGTGTACTCCTCTTTCTTGCCGATCCCGTGTTGTGCAGCCAGTTAACCATGATCAGCCCGGATGTGGTTCTCGCAGGCGCTTTTCTGCTAGCGGTCAATAGCATCCTTAACCACCAAAAAGGTTGGCTGGCGATAAGCATACTGCTGCTGGGGCTCGTCAGTTTACGCGGGATGCTGGTAGGGGTTGGTTTATTCCTTTGGCAAGTTTATCGTCTGCGAATTACCCCCGCATCAATTTCGGCGAAAGCATTGGTCACAACCCTCCTCCCCTATTTAGGTGGCGGCTTGGTCGCCTTAGCCTACCTGGCCTTCCACTTCGAGCAAAAAGGATGGGTGATTGTTCACGAAGATTCGCCGTGGGCAAGCAGCTTTGCCGTAGGCGGAATAGCCACCGGGGTGAAACAGTTGGCCATCCTGGGCTGGCGGATGCTCGATTATGGTCGGGTTTTCCTCCTGCTCATCCTCCTTTTAGCCTGGAGGCGTAGTGGTTGGCGCTGGGACAATCAAGTACGTGACAATGTTGCTTTGATTGTGATTCTTGGTATCGTTTTAGGCATACCAGGCATACTTAGTCCGGGTTTGGCCCAACACCGCTACCTCCTACCCTTGTTTTTAAGTATTACCTGGCTGGCGACCGTGCTGCTGCGCAGCGCTGTACCCAAGTCCTGGCGGGCAGCCTTTTTTACAATCGGCATAATCGGGTTGCTGAATGGTAACTGCTGGATTTATCCGAATAACGTTGCCCAAGGCTGGGATGCTACGTTGGCTCATCAATTCTACTTTGAAGGAAGAAAAAATTGCAAGAATTTTTTATCTGAGGAAAATATAAACACAAATGAAGTCGGAACAGTATTCCCGGAAGTTGGTCCTTTGCACTACCGGGAGCTGAACGGAATTGCCGCTGGTTTTGCGCCACTGGATCTTGCGCACCAGCGTTACGTTTATTACAGCAATGTGATGAATGATTTCAGCGACGGGCAACTGGCCGCCCTCGCCCACGACTGGCGGATCATTTTTGACTACCAAAAGGGAGGTGTTATTGTTCGGGTCTACGAACAAACTACCCGACCTTTGGAACAATAGCAAAACCCGCGCGTAGCGGTCGGTACCTGATCTGGTCGTTGTTTTTTAAAATAGCCCTAACTGTAAATATTGATGCGAAAATTAAAGCTGGAAGAACTTGAAAGGGTAAGCACATCTGACTTCAAAGAGCAGATCAAGACCCCCGTGGTACTGGTGTTGGACAATGTGCGATCAGCCCTCAACGTAGGATCTGCCTTCCGTACCGCCGACGCCTTCGCCCTGGCCCATATCCACCTGTGTGGCATTACCGCTCAACCCCCACACCGGGAAATCCTTAAAACGGCATTAGGTGCCACCGATGCGGTCGACTGGACCTACCAGGCAAACGTGCTGGATGCTGTTCGGGATTTAAAAGAACGGGGATACCAAATTTGGGCGGTAGAGCAGGTGGCCGAGCGCACCTGGCTACAGGATTTTAATGCGTTGGCGGCCCAACCGCTGGCCCTGGTCTTTGGCAACGAAGTAGACGGGGTGAGCCAGGAAGTCATCCAGCTTTGCGATGGCGCCCTGGAAATACCCCAATTCGGCACCAAACATTCCCTCAATGTGTCGGTTTCCATAGGTATAGCTGTCTGGGAAATATTCCGGCAGTTGAAATGGTGAAATAAAGCGAAAAGCAATGAATTACTGGCTCGTAAAATCGGAACCCTCTGAGTTTGGTTTCGCAGCTCTTCAGGCAGCTGGCCGCAGTGTTTGGGATGGTGTACGCAACTACCAGGCCCGCAACAACCTCCGCGCGATGAAAACCGGCGACCGGGTCCTTTTTTACCACAGTCGGGAAGGGTTAGCCATTGTGGGTCTCGCGGAAGTCGTTGGCGAAGCCTATCCCGATCCCACGGCAGCTACCGGCGATTGGTCTGCGGTAGATTTGGTAGCCCGGCAACCCTTGCCCTATCCGGTCCCCCTGACGCGCATTAAGCAACATCCGGCATTACAAAATTTAGGATTGGTCCGCAACGGCCGTTTGTCGGTTATGCCGGTCAGTGCCGAAGAATTTAGTATAATTATGGAGCTCGCCCAGCAAGGAGAGGATACAGCTGCTTAGGTTAAGCAAAATTCTTCCGTAAATTTTCGGGTACTAAAATAAGGCTTGTTGTTTAATCTCCGTTTCCTTTTTTTCCGGTAGCAATACCGGTAGAATATCGGCCGGACTAAAGATGCGCTTCACTACGCGCAAGCGGTGGGTGTATTTGCCCTCCTGCTGGTTAAAGATGCCGAAATGATCAATGGCATCGATGCGGGCTTTGTCATGCACGTGGATAATTTTAGCATCGGGTAAAATAATGCCCGCGTGGTTGATACGGCCTTGGTTATTCTCAAAAAAGGCGATATCTCCCGGCAATGCCTTTTCTATAAAATCCACAATTTCGCCCCGATTGACCTGTTGCTCGGCGAGGCGGGGAAGATCATAACCAGCAATGCGGAAAGCCAATTGCACAAGTGCCGAACTATCAATACCAAAAATGGTGCGACCGCCCCAGAGGAAGGGCGCATTCAGTAGTTTGCGTGCCATTTTCAGAACCATGGCCGGGCCCTTCTTAATATCTTCCGGAAAAACGGCTTGCCCGCTGAAGGTATAGTCCTTATTGCCCAGCGCAAAACGCATGCCGTCAAAATAAGGTAAGCGGGACCCCAGGGTAATTGCCAGGGCTTCATCCGAGCCCATCAGCATGTGAAAAACATCCAGCGAATAGGCAAAATGTTGACTAAACAAATTGGCTTCCTCCGGGCTGAGGTCACGAAGTTGAGGACTTGGTGACCAGCCGATGTAATCATCCTGGAGACAGTGAACTTTGGTCCATTGCCGGCCTTTGGTTTCCAATACTTCTACCAGCTCTCCGAAGAGCAGTTGTGATCCCATTTCACTCCGATGGGTGGGTCCCAGCCGCACAGGAACAACGGTAAGCGGACAAATGGCATAAACTGGCATCCGAGAGGTGTTTGGTAGCATTGGTAAAAATAGTTTTTTCTCCAAAATAAGGAAAGGAAATTATCCGTTAATCCGCTAAGCAGCAAAAGTAGCACTACTTTTGTGCTTTCATTTTATCGTTCGCCTCAGCAATTGCATATGAAATACTTTTCCCTCTTGTCATTTTTCCTTTTCCTGACGATGGTCTTAACCGCTCAGGATCAGCACTTTTCCCAGTTTTATGCTTCCCCCCTGACGCTCAATCCAGCCCTGACTGGTGCACTCGAAGGCAAATACCGGGTTTCGATGATTTACCGCGACCAATACCGGACCGCATTGGACAATCCTTACCAAACTTTTTCTGCCGCCGCTGATTTTCGCTATAAAATCAAACAGTATAAGAAACGGTACCGCGATGCCGTCGGCGTAGGCGTGCTGTTTTACAATGACAAAGTCAACCAGATCAACTTTTCTACGAATCAGATCATGGTTGCCGGCGCTTACCACAAAGCGCTCAATCCGGAAAGCGATCAGTTCCTTAGCCTGGGATTACAAATTGGGATGGTGCAGCGCAACGTCAATTATGATCAATTGACTTTCGATGACCAATTCAATGGTACCAGCCAGTTTTCTGGTCCCAGCAGCGAAATTTTCCCCGAAAACAACTTTGCGTTTTCTGATTTCCAGGTAGGGCTGCACTACAGTTACGCGCCGCGGGGGAAAACCGGCATTTTTGCGGGTGCCGCTATGCACCATGTCACGGAACCAGAAATGAGTTTTTATTACCGCCAGTTGCCTGCCGACGACAAGGACGAACGGCTGAGCAATCTCCTGTATCGCAAGTACTCCGCACAGCTGGGCCTGCAAATCCCAATCGGAGAAGCTACCCAGCTGTCACCACGGGCGTTGATTTACAGCCAGGGGCCGGCCCTGACCTTCAATGCGGGCACAAACTTCCGCTTCCTGCTCGATGATATTTCCGGTACGGCCTTGCACCTGGGCGGATGGGTACGTCCGGTACGAAATGCCGACAATGGCTGGGAGATGGATGCCGTAGTAGCCATGGTAGGGCTGGAAAGATCTAATTTCCTGCTTGGCTTCAGCTACGACATTAGTCCTGGCCAATTGAATATCAACAATCGCAGTCAACGAACCTTTGAAATAAGTGCCGCTTACTTAGGTGAGTACGAAGATGAGACGGTATTGTGTCCCAAATTTTAACCTCCCGCCAGGTAATCAGGGATAGCCGCCAGGAAAGAAAAAGTTTTGGCCTGGAAATCAATCGCACAGCAATAAGCCTGGGGGCCATTGCACACCAATAGGAAAGGAACTTGCAAGGGTATGTTGTAAGTAGCGATCTGACGAAAAACAACCTGGTTGAGCGAAACGGTGGGCGCTTTGCATTCTACCAGTAACCACGGGTTCATGGCTTGATCAAAGATCAGGATATCACAGCGTTTTTGGAGGCCGTTGAGCGTAAGCCCCCGTTCGATGGCAATCCGGTTTTTACTAACCCCTAACGCGGTCATTAAATACTGGATTAAGAGTTGACGGACGAGCTCTTCGGGTTGTAAAACCAACCACTTGTTACGGATAGGATCCCAAAGATAGCGGGTCTCCCCCTGGTGCTTTATACGGAGAAGGGATTGATAAAATGGTAAATTCAAGTCTAGAGAAGTATCCAAAGGTGTGGGTTTTCAGCAAATAATGATAATTTTTTTTAAATTGACACCGTTTAGGTTATACCTTTTCCAATAAAATGTTGTTTAGACAATGAAATTCATTTACCTTTCGGAGCAAGAAAATCATTTTTTTCCATGAAGTGTACAACAATAATAATGACCGTGGGCCTTTTCCTGGCTCTGAACTTAACGCTTTCAGCCGCACAATTCTATATTTTATTCGATGCTTCCTGCATGGATAGGCTGGAGTACAACTACAACCGACCTGACGGAAAAGGTGACTACCTGGTTTACCACGTCAATATAAAATCGGGAGAAAAGCTGGTGCTGGAAATTGGAACCGAAAGCGCCAATGAACAAAATTACCTGCCTACGCCCAACCTGAGTTGTAACAGTGGTGGCTTTGACCAGGGCTTAATGCGCCGTATCAATGCAAACATTGATGAAGTTTTTTTGGTTTACCAGAAAAACGCCCAAAAATACGTGGTTTCACCCATTGTGAATGCGGCGTTTTATACCAAAACGGGAACGGTTATTTCCTACGATTCACCTAAATATCGTTTCCGTTTTGATACGGAATACGGAACGATCGGTGAAAATATTGCAATCAACAACCCCGGCGCAAAAGTCTATTTCGAAGGTCGCATGGAAAATGATTGTACCGGTGCTTATTTGTTCCGACAGTTGTCACCTCAATCCGCTTACCCGCTCATCGATCTGACGGTATCACCAGAGATCGGTATAATTGAAGAACGCAGCGGCGCAAATGCGGCAGTAGCGATGAACAATAAGCTGGTGTTAAACCGGGTGAATGGCAAATCGCTCGATCGCTACCTGCAAGAAGTGTGTGGTACCGAACCAGGATCCAGTGGTTCTGTCGTTAGCGCAGCTGCCCTCAATACGATGCCAAACAGTTATTACGCGGGCGGAGCAACCATCAATCCTTCGCCCATGAATTTGCCTGCAGGGGCTATTCTTCCGGGCGGACAACTGGCAAACCCAACGCCAACTACTGCTCCTGCTACGATCGCTGCCGCTCCTGTTTTTACGGCTACTACACCTACGGCTACGCTTCCTGCGGCTACGCCTCCTACGCATACGGTTGCTGCGGGAGAAACCCTCTACGGTATTGCCAAAGCGAATAATATAAGTGTCAATGATTTAAAATCGTGGAACGGCCTCAGCTCAAATGTTATCCGGCGGGGGAAGGTGCTACAACTGGCTCCTCCGACCAACAGCACTGCACCGGAAACTACCAGCGGATTTATTGCAGCGAAAGGTGGCAATAGTTCGGGCACCACCTTATCGGGTACACCGGCACCTTACGGGCCAACGGACAGTCAACGAATAATGACCGCTGACGATACGAAAATACATATTGTTAAACCAGGAGAAACCCTTTCTTCTATCGCCTTGGAATATGGTTACACCGCCAAGCGTTTCCGGGAAATGAACGACCTGGGGACCAGTGATTACGTCAAGGTGGGCCAACGCCTGCGTACGACGGACTGCGAATGCCCCCCCGCCAGTGCTTCGGTCAGCAATACCGGTACCCTGGCGCCAAGTGTACCCAATAGCTTCGAAAATACCGGAGGCCGACTGTCACCTGGTGACCTGACTGCCCGTACACCTTTCACCAGTAATCAGCCGCTCATTACCACCAACAACTCGGGGTTATTGGTCAGAAATACGGGTGGGCTGCCCGCAACGGCCGTGCCCGTGCCCAGTGTTCCCGTGACCACGGTTGATTCCCGCTACAATGCGGTGGTGCCCCCTGCTTACGACGCGCCGGCGCCTCAGCGCTCGCTTTCCAGCGTAGAGCAGGTACAAAACCGGGCCATTGGTAACACCACTGATTTTGGCAGCCCGGTCAGTACCAGCCCGGCAGCGAAAGCCAGTCCATTTCCTACCCCCAATGCACCTTTACAAAGTAGCCAGTTGGCCCAACAACCCGACTCCTACTCCCAAAGCAGCAGTAACCAACGACGGGTACACATTGTCGCCAGCGGCGAAAGTCTCTATGGTATTTCACGTCGTTACAACACGACTCCTGATCGCCTTCGCCAACTTAACAACCTGGGGCCCAATGATCCGATCTTGGAATTCCAACGGCTGTACATAGAATAAAGCACCACTTCTATGGTGTTACGCAACCCATTTAATGGTTGGTAAAACAGAAAGGGTTTTTCGGTGTGTCCGAAAAACCCTTTCTTTGTTAACTTTCGGCCAAGAAAACGCAGACCAAATTTGTACGTACCATTATGATTTTACTAATAACCTATGCGCTGATTGCCATTTTCCTCTCCTTCCTGTGCTCGATCTGGGAAGCCGTATTACTGAGTCTGCCCGATTCCTATGTTGAAATGAAGGTTGCAGCAGGCGACCCTACTGGTCCGATCCTTAAAGACATGAAAGCGGATATTTCCAAACCGCTTTCGGCTATTCTTTCACTCAATACCATTGCCCATACGGTAGGTGCTATTCTGGTAGGCAAACAAGCGGAATCTTATTTTGCTACGGGTGGTTTTCATCTGGGGGGCGTCGATGTTCCCTTCACCGGAATAGTGGCAACCCTAATGACCCTGGGCGTCTTGTTGATTTCAGAGATTGTCCCCAAATCAATCGGTGCCAATAATTGGAAGAAGCTGGCCCCCATCACGGCGCGTTCACTCAAAGTAGTTACTTTTTCGATGTATCCGCTGGTCGTTATGAGTAAGTTCATCACCGATCGACTGGGTAATGGCGGGCACGGTGCCAAGATCAGCAGGGAAGAACTTTCCGCTATTGCGCAAATGGGTACCCGCGAGGGTGTTTTTCATGCGGGGGAATCCACGATCATTAAGAACCTGATGCGTTTCCACCTGATCAAAGCCCGCTCCATAATGACCCCCCGAACCGTCGTGCGGGCAGCTAACCAGGAACGTAGTATCAGCGATTTTTATGAAAACAGTGCCGATTTGCCCTTTAGCCGCATTCCGGTTTTTGACACCACCAAAGACCACATCACTGGCTATATCCTCAAGGACGTTCTTTTAGAAAAACTAGTAAAACAAGAAGGACAAGATCCGCTGAAAAGTATTATTCGCCCCATCACCGTGGTTGATGAAGATCAGGATATTCAATCTGTTTTTAATCATTTACTCAGTAGCAGAGAACATGTTGCCCTCGTAGTTGATCAATTTGGCGGCATGGCTGGCATCATCACCTTTGAAGACGTCATCGAGACCTTGTTGGGCCTGGAGATTGTCGACGAGTTGGACAGCACCGAAGACATGCAGCACCTCGCCCGCCAAAACTGGGAGAAGCGCGCCAAGACACTAGGGCTCATCCAGGGCAATTGACCACTGCCCTACCCCACCACAATGTTGATCATCCGACCAGGTACCACAATTACTTTACGTACGGTCACGCCTTCCAGGTACTTCTGGATGTCTTCCAGCGCCGGGGCTGCTTTTTCCAGTTCAGTTTTGGTACTGGCGGCTGGAAAATCCACGGTGATACGGGTTTTTCCGTTGATGGCAATGGGGTACGTGATGTGATCTTCTACCAACCATTGTTCTTCCAGCGTTGGCCAGGCCGCATGGTGAATGCTGGTGGTGTGTCCTAATTTTTCCCACAGCTCTTCGGTCAGGTGTACCGCAAAAGGAGCCATCAGCACCAGCAATGGTTCCAGTACGGCCCGCTTGTGGCTCTTCAGGCGCCCCAATTCATTGGTGGCGACCATAAAAGCACTTACGCAGGTGTTGAAGGAGAACCGTTCAACATCCTCCGTTACTTTTTTGATAGCCGTATGGAGCACTTTTTGTTCCTCTCTGGCAGGTGCTTCATCCGTCACCAGCCACTGTTCATTTTGGTAAAACAAGCGCCAGAAACTATTCAAAAAACGGCTAACGCCGTTGATACTGTTGGTATTCCAGGGCTTGGCTTGTTCCAGTGGCCCCAGGAACATTTCGTACATCCGGAAGGCATCGGCGCCGTAACGGGCAATGACATCATCGGGGTTGACCACGTTGAAATAGCGCTTCGACATTTTGCCCACTTCGCTCTTCGTAACCAGCTGACCTGCTGCATTGGTCACAAAGTTGGCCGTCGCGTAGTCGGGGCGCCAGGTTTTAAATTGGGCCAGACCGGCGGCATCGAGATAAGACTCTTCCTTACCGTAGTCTTGTACGAAGTCAACGTGTACCGGGATGAGGGCAAATTCCGCCTGTGGGAAATCGCCCAGTTTATCGGCAGAAACAAAGGTTCGGGTAAGATCGCCTTCTTCCGCCTTGATCAGGTGAATGTATTCGATGACGCCCTGGATCATCCCTTGGTTAATCAGCCTGGTGGCATATTCTTGTTGGGGCACCAGGCCCAAATCATAGAGGAAATGGTTCCAGAAACGACTGTAGAGCAAGTGGCCTACCGCATGCTCCGATCCACCAATGTATAAATCTACTCCCTGCCAATAATTGACAGCTTCTTCACCGACAAAACGATCGCTATTTTGTGGATCCATGTAGCGGTACCAATACCAGGAAGAACCAGCCCAACCGGGCATGGTACTCAGCTCATAATCGTATTTACCCTGGTATTTCCAGTTTTCTGCGCGGCCCAGGGGTGGTTCACCCGTTTCGGTAGGCAGGTATTTATCTACTGCAGGTAAAACCAGCGGCAGGTCGCTTTCGGCGATCAAATAAGGTACATCATCCTTCCAGTAAACGGGAACAGGTTCGCCCCAGTAGCGTTGGCGACTGAAAACGGCGTTCCGCAGTCGGTACTGGATTTTTCCTTTACCCATTCCTTTTTCCTCCAGCCAGGCGGTTAAGGTTGGTACCGCTTCTTCGTAATTTAATCCGTTGATGATTCCCGAGTTGATATACCGCCCTTCTTTGGTGGCATCGGCTTCCTGGCTCAAGTTTTGTTGGGCGTCTAAAATCGGGATGATCGGCAATCCGAAATGGGTGGCAAAATTCCAGTCGCGCTGATCACCAGAAGGTACAGCCATTACGGCACCTGTACCGTATCCTGCTAAAACGTAGTCGGCAATATAGATCGGAACAGCTTCCCCGTTGGCCGGATTCACACAATAGGCGCCCGTAAAAGCACCGGTTACCCGCTTTACTTCTGCCATGCGTTCTACCTCGGAGCGCGAAGCCGCCCAGGTACGGTATTCGTCCACTTCAGCCCGGTGAGCAGCAGTAGTGATGAGATCGACCAGTTCATGTTCTGGGGCCAGCACCATAAAAGAAACCCCGTAGATGGTATCTACCCGGGTCGTAAATACTTCAATTTGCCTTTGGGCATCTTTTACCAGCGGGAATTTTACGCTGGCGCCCTGGGAGCGGCCGATCCAATTGCGTTGCTGCTCCTTTAAGCTGTGGGGCCAATCCAATTGATCCAGGCCTTCCAGCAAGCGATCGGCATAGGCGGTAATGCGCATGCTCCACTGGGCCATCAGTTTGCGTTCAACCGGATACCCGCCACGCTCGCTCACGCCGTCTTTGACTTCATCATTCGACAAAACCGTGCCGAGTGCCGGACACCAATTGACGTAGCTTTCTTCGGGAAACGTTAAGCGGTAGTTCAGCAGAAACAGCTCCCGGGCACGCTCGTCCATGGCCGTCCAATCGGCGGCTGAAATCGTGGGAGTAGCTTCATCACAAACCGCCTGCAGCCCCGCATTGCCATTCTTTTCCAGGCGGGCGACCAAATCGGCGATGGGCAGGGCCTGGCCAACGTGTTGGTCAAAATAAGACTTAAACAATTGCTGAAAGATCCACTGCGTCCAGCGGTAATAGGATGGATCGCTCGTGCGTACCTCCCGGCTCCAGTCAAAAGAAAAACCCAGGTTTTCGAGCTGTTGGCGGTAGCGGTTGATGTTTTCTTCCGTGGCTATTGCGGGATGGATGCCGGTTTGAATGGCATACTGCTCGGCCGGTAAACCAAAAGAATCATATCCCATGGGGTGGAGCACATTGAAGCCTTGCAGTCGTTTGTAACGCGCAAAAATATCTGATGCAATATAACCAAGCGGATGACCAACATGCAACCCTGCTCCGGATGGATAAGGAAACATATCCAGTACATAGTATTTGGGGCGATCGCTCTTATTGCTTACCTGGTAGGTACCCTGTGTCTCCCAATTTTTCCGCCACTTTTGCTCAATTTCGCGAGCTTGGTATTCCATCTTTTAACTTTTACGGTTTACCGGGCAACAGCAACAGCTTACTGGCTGGTTCCCCGATCATCCTGGAAAATAAAGCGCGAAGATAATTAAGAAAAACAGAAGCGCAAGTAATATACTGGCAGCAATCTATTAGACAAAACCGTTAATACTTCCGTAATTTGTGTACAAATGGTCTTTTCTTGTGCTCACCACCTCTTCAGAAATATGAAAAACACCGTCCTGCTGCTGCTGTTTGCCTTGTTGTTGACTTCTTGTCTGGAGGATCCAATAACCATTCCCGACGAAATCATCGGCCTGGCTCCTGTATACGCTTCCGAAAATTGGCAAGAAATCACAATCACTGGCCCTCGTGCGATAGAAAACCTGGGGAAAATTTACTACAAAAACCCTTATATTTTTGCTACCGAGCGGGGTCGGGGGATTCACCTGATCAACAATACTGATCCGGAAAACCCGCTGCCGCTGGCTTTTATTCAAATTGCGGGTAATTCCGATCTGGCGGTGCGGGGCCAGGTGCTTTATGCCAATAGTGTGAGTGACCTGGTAGCGCTGGACATCAGCAACCTGGACAGTTTGCGGGTCGTTGACCGACAGGTTGGTGTTTTCCGAATCAACGGAGAGGCGTATCCCGAGAATTACAACGGCTTCTTTGAGTGTGTGGATCCGAATCTCGGGCAGGTGGTGGGCTGGTACGAAACGACCCTCCGCCAACCGCAATGCTGGCGATAATCGTTCTGCCTGTGCCCCTGGCTGGTACCGTACCCACCCGTTACTTTCCAGGCAAAGTGACTGTTTTAGAAAAATGCCGTTCCTATAAAAAACAACAGCTATGCGTTATCTATTGCTACTCCTGATGTGTGTTCAACTCGCCGGTTGCGAACAAGATGCTGCGGCCCCTGTTGATACGGCCAGCAGTTCTGGTCAGGGAGGCTCGTTGGCGCGTTTCACCATTGTTGGCAATTTCCTGTACACGTTGGAGCTCGACCGATTAAAATGGTTTGCCCTGGCCGCCGACGGTAGCCTGACAGCCAGGGGCGAGCAGGAACTCAGTGCCGGTAAAGAGACGATTTTCCCCCTGGACGATCTGCTGTTTGTGGGCGCCACAGACGGATTGAGTATTTTTCAACTTGCCGCTGATGGCAGCCCAACCCTACGTTCAGAAATCCGGCACTTTGCCGCTTGCGACCCCGTAGTCGCCAATGAGCGCTACGCCTACGTCACGCTGCGGCTGGAAAGTTGTGCGGGGCTCTTCAGACCCATGACAGCAGAAGATGTGCTCAACATTTACGATGTCCAGGATATTCAAAACCCCACCCCGGTTGCCAGCTACCCCATGATCGACCCGCGTGGCCTGGGGCTGGCCGGAAATATTCTTTTTCTGTGCGAAGGGGCCGCCGGGCTGAAGGTACTCGACGTGACCGACCCACTGGCGGTAACTACGATTGACTTCCTCGCCAATGTGCACGCCAACGACGTGATCGTGTTGCCAGCGTCGCTTTTGGTAATTGGCCCGCAAGCCATTTTACAATACGACTACACCGATCCGCAAAGGTTAAAGTTACTATCTACGATTTCGCTGTAAATTTTGCGCCTATCCGTTCTGGTCTGAACAACCGCGGGGGGGGCAAAAATTAGTAATTACAGCATAAATTTTGTTGCTTTGAGGATGAATTACGCCGTCATTATTCCCGTGTACAACGAGGAACTGTATTTAGCCGCCGCTCTGGACTCCCTGATGGCGCAAAGCCTGCTGCCCAGTCAGGTGATTATTGTTAACGATGGATCTACCGATGGCACACCGGCGATCATTGCCCAGTATTCCCAGCAGTATTCCCAGCTAAAGGTGGTTCATAAGCAAGAAAAAAAGACCTACCGGATAGGCGGAACCGTCGTCGAAAATTTTCAACTTGGCTATGCTGCGCTCCAACCGGATTTCGAGTTTGTCGTAAAGTTGGATGCGGATATCACCTTACCAGTGCATTACTTTGCGACGATTGCACAACATTTCAGCAGCCGTCCCAAGTTAGGTCTGGCTGGTGGCAAACAGTTGATGTTGAAAAACAAGGAATGGGTTTACGAACCCATCGGCGATCCTGACCACGTGAAAGGCCCCTGTAAATCTTACCGCAAAGCCTGTTTGGAAAGTATGAAGGGGTTGCGGCCCACCATTGGTTGGGATTCTGCTGATGAGATGCTGGCGCAATTTTACGGCTGGGAAGTTTTGGTGGATGATCAATTACTCATTCACCATCATCGGTTGACCGGCACCAATACCGGACAGTTTGCCGTACGCCGCCGCATTGGGCACGGATTCTATCGCATTCGTTACGGTTTTTTCGTCAGTGCTTTTTCTGCCCTTAAGTCGGCTTTGCGGACGCCGCCCTACCTGGTTTCCGGGATTGCCATCTTCCTGGGCTATTTGGAGGCCTGGATACGTCGTGACACCTTTGCGGTAACGGAAGAAGAAGGGCAATATATTCGACAATTCCGTTGGCAACGCATGCTGAAAAAGTTAAAAAATTGATTGGGCGCACATTCCGCGAATAAAACTTACTTTTGCTAAATGAGCAAGGCCATCTATACGCCGCCGCGGCAAAGACCAAATTATCTTTACACCATTATCAGTGTAAGTGCCGTATTATTTTTGCTGGGCTTTTTCGGGCTTGTTTTGCTGCAGACTCACCAATTGACCAAAGCCCTCAAAGAACAGGTTGACATTATTGTAGAACTAGTTGCCGGCACCGAGGAAGATTCCCGGGCAGCGTTGGAGCGGCAGCTCAATAATTTTGCCTTCGTGTTGCCCCATTCCGTAACGTTTACTTCGCGGGAAGCAGCCTTGGAACTGATGAGTGATGAGCTGGGCGAAGACTTGCTCAATCTGGATCTACCCAATCCGCTTTACGACATTTTTACTTTCAACGTGAGTGCCCGATATTTAACGGGTGACAGCCTGACGGAAATCCGGAACCTGCTTATCCAGCAACCTATTGTTACCGATGTGTACTACCAGGAAAGCCTGGTTGATCAACTGGCCCGCAATATGAAAAAATTGAGTTGGATTCTTTTGGCCGTGGCTGGTTTGTTTGTCTTGTTGGCTCTTACCGTCATTCACAATACCATCCGGCTGGCACTCTATGCCAACCGCTTTCTGATCAAAACGCAAGAGTTGGTAGGCGCCACCTGGGAGTTTATTTCCCGCCCCTACCTGCGCAAAGCCCTGGGGCATGGCTTAACCAGTGCCTTGCTGGCTATTGGGCTACTGTTAGCCTTCCAATTCTGGTTACAGTTGCAACTGCCCGAGATTCGCAAACTTCAGTCTCCCCTGGCATTTGGCGCCTTGTTCTTAGGGTTGATCATTCTGGGTATGCTGATCAATTGGCTCAGCACTTATTTTGTTGTCCGCAAGTATCTCCGTCTGCGGGAAGAAGATTTGTATTAGCAATTCCCAGAATGTCGCTTATCTTTGCGGCATTGAATGAAACTTCCACTTGTCCATGAGTACCAATAAGCCAAATAAAAAGAAAGTCGTTGTGACTACGACGAGTAGCAACGACCCTGGTCGCGGAGCAGCCCAGCCACGCACGCGTGCCACTGCGGCAGCCCCCTCCTCCGTCGATTTCACCTTTAGTCGGGAAACCTATATCTGGATGGGCGTTGGCTTTGTGCTGGTCGTGCTGGGTATGCTGCTGATGGGAGGTGGCCATATGCCCGACTCCAACACCTGGGATGATCGTATTATCTACAGCACCCGTCGTACCCTCCTGGCTCCTATCGTTATTCTGGCGGGTCTGGTAGTAGAGGTTTATGCTATTTTCAAAAAATAAGGTTTTCCATTTCGTCCGAACCTTCAAATAACCTTCATCATCTGTGGAAGCTTTACGTGCTGCCCTGCTGGGAATTATCCAGGGCCTAACTGAGTTCTTGCCGGTCAGTAGTAGTGGACACCTGGAATTGGCCAAATTCTTCCTGGGAGACACCAGTACGGCCGAAGATAGCCTGCTGATGACCATCGTCCTCCACGCCGCTACGGCCCTCAGTACCCTCGTGGTGTTTCGCAAGGATGTTGGCGAAATTTTGCGTGGACTGTTTGCATTCAAAAACAACGAAGCTTTTCAGTTTAGCCTCAAGATTGTGGTATCCATGATTCCCGCGGCTTTCATGGGGCTTTGTTTTGCCGACGAAATCGAGCAACTCTTCGCACAGCGTATTCCCCTGGTAGCCGCGATGCTGGGACTAACAGGGCTGCTGCTGCTACTCGCTGACCGGGCCAAGTCTACAGAAAAGCCCGTTAGCCTAGTCAATGCACTGATTATTGGTATTGCGCAGGCCATCGCCATTATACCGGGCATTTCCCGTTCGGGTGCAACCATCAGTACTTCCGTCTTACTGGGCATTGATCGCGAGCGCGCGGCCCGCTTCTCTTTCCTCATGGTGGTTCCCCTCATTTTAGGTAAGATCAGCAAAGATGTACTCGACGGAGAACTCACGGATTCCCCCAACACCATTCCTTTGCTAATTGGTTTTACAACAGCCTTTCTGAGCGGCCTATGGGCTTGTACCTGGATGATTAAACTGGTAAAAAACAGCCAGTTGAAGTATTTTGCTGTATATTGTTTTGTGATTGCTGCTGTCGCCCTGATCGCGTGGGCATTTCATTAAATAAAATAGTACAATGAACGAAGCGGAGCTTCCTCCCTTATCTGAACTCGATTTCCAGGCTGGTGCCACCCTACTGGTTGACAAACCACAAGATTGGACCTCCTTTGATGTAGTCAATAAGATTCGATTTCGGCTGCGTAAACTTACCGGCGTCAAAAGGATTAAAGTTGGCCATGCCGGCACCCTGGATCCGCTGGCCACCGGACTACTTATCATTTGCACGGGCAAATCCACCAAGAAACTGACCGACTTCCAGGGCCTGGACAAAGAATACACCGGCACCTTTCGGCTGGGTGGTTCCACTCCTTCCTACGATTCAGAAACGAAAGTAGATCACGTTTTTCCTTACGAACACATTACCGAAGGCATGCTGGAAGCCGCACGACAACAGTTTGTCGGCACCATTCAGCAAGTGCCTCCCATGTATTCGGCCATAAAAGTAGACGGACAGCCCCTGTACAAACGGGCTCGCCAGGGGGAAGTCATTGAGATCAAGGCCCGCACAGTACAACTGTTCGAATTTGAGCTGACGGACCTCCAGCTGCCGGATGTTAGCTTCCGGCTCCATTGCTCCAAAGGTACTTACGTGCGCTCCCTGGCTCACGACATGGGGCATATGCTTGATAGTGGGGCCTACCTGACGGCGTTGCGACGCACCAAAGTAGGCGATTTCCATATCGAAAATGCCTGGAATCTGGAGGAGTTGATTCGCGAATTGGATGAATTGTTGGAAGAAAGGTCGCTCGCTTAACCTTTTCTCCCCCGCCACATGCGTGGCTTGCGTTGCAGATCATTGCGCAACTCCCCTTTTTGGAAACCCAATTGGTTGCCCAACTCCGCTACTTCAGCGGCGTTGAACTCATTGCATTCAAAAAACAATTGGCCATTTGGCAGCAGATGGGTTTGGGCGAAAGCCATAATGTGGCGATAGAACACCAACGGATCTTCGTCGGGCACAAACAAGGCCAGCGCCGGTTCGTGCAGTAAAACGTCGGCAGACATGAGATCCGATTCCTGGTGTGGAATGTACGGCGGGTTGCTGACAATCATATCAAACTGGGGCAACAACTCCCGCTGGGTAGCATCCAGAATATCTACCTGCTGGAAATAAATAGTCGCCTCGTAGCGGTTGGCGTTTTGCCGGGCAATCAACAGGGCTGGCTCACTGACGTCAATGGCCCATATTTCAGAATCGGGCCAGGCGTGTTTCACGGCAACCGGAATGCAACCGCTCCCCGTACCGATATCAAGGATACGAGGTGTTGTTGGAAACATGGCACATTCCTCCAAAACCCATTCCACCAACTCCTCCGTTTCGGGGCGGGGAATAAGTACGGCCGGGCTGACCGCCAGTTTGATGTTATAAAAATCGGCCTGCCCCAGGATGTATTGCAGGGGTTCACCCGCTAGCAGACGGTCTTGTATTTGTTGCAATTGCTGTTCTTCTTCAGCGGTCAGTTCCCGATCGCGGCGACCCGTGTGCCAGTCCAGCACATCCTCAAAAAGGATACAACAGAGCGAGCGGGCTTCACCTTGGCCAAAATGTGGATGCAAGGCGGAAAAGATTTCCTCGAAAGCGGCAGCAGTCATCATCAGCCAAGACGGTTTTTAAAGTCTTCGTAATTGAAACGGCGAATAACGTCTAATTCGCCATTCATTTTCATTATCGCAATATCCGGATGTTTAACGCCATTGAACATGGTGGTTTTCACCATGGTGTAGTGGATCATGTCTTCTAAAATGAGGTGATCACCTACGTGCAGCTCGTTGGGGAAGCTGTATTCCGTCAGGTAATCGCCGGCCAGGCAACTTACGCCCCCCATGCGGTAGGTCGGTAATCCGGGTTGCGGATCACTGGCGCCGCGGATAACCGGGCGGTACGGCATTTCGAGGGTATCGGGCATGTGAGCGGTAAAAGAAACATCCAACAAGGCTGTTTTTACCCCGTAGTTTTCCACAATATCCAAAACCCTGGCGTACAGGTAGCCCGTTTGCCAGGCAATGGCACTCCCAGGTTCCATAATCACCTCCAGATGGGGGTAGCGCTGGCGAAAGGCGGTAAGTACGCCCACCAGGTGCTCCCGATCATAGTCGGAGCGGGTCATCAGGTGCCCGCCCCCAAAGTTGACCCACTTCAGCTGCGGTAAAAAATGACCAAATTTTTCCTCAAAAGCCGCCAGGGTACGCTCAAAAGAAAAACTGGAGGACTCGCAAAGCGTATGGAAGTGTAATCCTTCTATCCCCGCTGGTAAGCCCGCCGCCAGATTCGGCAGCGTTTCGCCAAGGCGGCCAATCGGAGAAGCCGGATTGTACAAGTCAGTGGTTACCTCGGAGTACTCCGGATTGACCCGGAGGCCAGGAGACACCCGGGGGTGGTGCTTTTCCACCCGTTCGCGGTAAAAGGCGTACTGGCTCAGGGAGTTAAACGTCAAATGACTGCTGTACCCGAGCAACTTATCAAAATCCTCGGGCAGATATGCCGGGGAGTAGGTATGCGCCTTGCACCCCATCTCCTCGTAGATCAGCCGGGCCTCGGCCAGGGAGGAAGCCGTAGCACCACTCAGGTATTTTGCCACCAGCGGAAAAACGGGCCACATCGAAAAAGCCTTGAGGGCCAGGATAATGCGTACGCCGGCTTTTTGCTGGACGGCAGCAATGGCTTCCAGGTTGCGGATTAATTTTTCTTCCTCCAGGACGAAAGCTGGCGAAGGGATCGTTTGTTCTTGCATAAAAGAAGGATAAAACTAAAACTCCAGGTCTACATTTTCCTTTTCGTGCCAGGGCAAGCCGTGTTTAGCCAGTGCCTCCAGGAAAGGATCGGGGTTGAATTCTTCGACGTTTTTCACGCCAACGCCGGTCCATTTGCCCGTGAGCATCATCATAGCGCCAGTCATGGCAGGTACACCAGTGGTATAACTGATCCCCTGGGTGCCCGTTTCCTGGTAAGCGGCTTCGTGGCTGCAGTTGTTCCAGATGTAATAGGTCTTTTCCGCCCCATCTTTGACCCCGCGAATCCGGCAACCAATACTGGTTTGTCCGGTATAGTTTTTCCCCAGATCTCCGGGGTCGGGCAGTACTGATTTGAGAAATTCCAAGGGAATGATTGGCACGCCCTGGTGCATTACCGGTTCAATTCCGGCCATACCAATATTCTGAATGACCCGTAGGTGGGTCAGGTACTCATCGCCGAAAGTCATCCAAAAACGCGCCCGTTTGAGGGTCGGAAAGTTCTTGACCAGTGACTCCAATTCTTCGTGGTAAATGACGTAAGAATTCTTGGGGCCAATATCCGGGTAGTTGAGCACCTGCATTATTTCGTGGGGTTCGGTTTCTACCCACTCCCCGTTTTCCCAATAGCGACCTTTCTGCGTTACCTCCCGGATATTGATTTCCGGATTAAAATTGGTAGCGAAGGCTTTACCATGGTCACCGGCGTTGGCATCGACAATATCGAGGTAGTGGATTTCATCGAAAAAATGCTTGGCAGCCCGGGCCGTGAAAACACCGGTTACCCCTGGATCAAAGCCACATCCCAGCACCGCCAGGAGGCCTTTCTCGCGAAAGCGATCCTGGTAAGCCCACTGCCAGCTGTATTCAAACTTGGCTTCGTCTTTGGGTTCATAATTGGCGGTATCCAGGTAGTTGACGCCGGTCTCCAGACAAGCATCCATGATGGTCAGGTCTTGGTATGGTAGGGCGACGTTGATGATCAATTCCGGGCCGTAACTCCGAATAAGTTCCACCAGTTGTGGGACATTGTCAGCATCTACGGTAGCTGTTTGTATATTTTCATAGCCCAATTGGCTTTTGATATCTTTGGCAATCACATCACATTTCGACTGGGTGCGGCTGGCCAATAAAATGCCGGAAAAAACTTCCGGATGCTGCGCGCATTTGAAGGTCGTCACCCGGCCTACTCCGCCCGCTCCGATAATAAGTACTTTGGACATTAAACAGTAAAATTTTATTGGTTAGTGTTGAGCTACAAAGGTAAGCAATCCAGGAGGGAATTTTACGGTTGACCGGCCGGGGTTTTAAGACATCTTTGTTTTGGCACAAGGACAGGCTAACGGATTACCACCCAATAGTCGACCTGAACGGGCGCTTGTCCGGCCAGTATTTCCCAATCAGGGCCATTTTCCAAGAGTTGGATGGCCAGCAAGTTACTTGCCGGATGAGAGCTTTCCAGCACCTGAAAATTGACGGGGCGACCGTTGTCCTGAATGCTAAAAAGCAACCGCACCCTGGCCCGACCACTATTGGGAGGTGTATTTTCGCGAATGTAGCGCGTCAGCCGCACAAAGCCGCCTACGGGTGCTGCCCGGGAGGAACTGTTCTTTTCTTTAATCGTGTCTGGTACACGCTGCCCCCGGGTAGCCCCTAACCCGGTAACCACGACTTCGTCCAGTTGTACGTCATCTTCGGATAGCACCACCAGGTTTTCGGTTGATTGAATGTCCACTTGTTGGGTGGAATAGCCGGTGTAACTCACTTCGAGCCGGTTGCTGTTTTCGGCGACCGACAACCGGAAAAAGCCATCAAAATCAGAGACGGTTCCGTTCGCACGCCCAACTTCCAGGACATGGACACCGATGAGCGGATAACCATCCTGGTCCGTGACCCGGCCCTCCACGATCTTAAATCCAGGCCGTGCTTCGGGTACGCCGCTATTCGATATCCTGGTATCCAGGTAACTACCGGGCAGAATCACCTTAGGCTGGGCGGCGGCTGGGCTGGGTGGCGGTGGTGGTGGTGGCGGTGGCGGCGCCGAGCGGGCAACTGTTGCGGATCGGGCGAGCGGAGCTTCCCGTTCAGCTAAATCGGTCGCTTCAGCCAAAATTGGTGATGTTGCGCTAGTGGTTTCCAGTGGGGTATTGAAGGCGTTCGGCTCAACAGCTGCGCCCGCTAAATCAGCAGCGGGTTTATTTTTTTTACCGGAAGTTGCCGGGATACCAATCGCCCTGGCAGGAACCGCCCCGGCAATGGATTCCGAATTAGCAGTCCATGCCGTATCAGGGTTAAGAAGAGGGCTATCCTGTTCTTTTGTCGCCAGCGACGGGGGTTGGGTGCCGACCGGATGAAGAACAGCCGGGGTGTTTTCTTCCATGGCCAACTCCATGCTGGTATGGGCTTGTTGTTCGGTCAGTAGCCACCAGGCTGTTGCTACAACCAAAACCGCTGCCGCAACCCGACTCCAGCGCGGAAGCCGGAGGAAAACATTTTTTTTCTTTTGGCCGGTCAACTTTTGTCGGAGGTTGGCTATGCGGGCCGCGTGATCAGCCGATGGCAAGGAGCGGTAGCCCTGCAAAGCTTCGCGAAAAAAAACGTCCTGGGCGGCAGCAGCTTGCAACTCCTGTTCTTCGCGTGCCGTGATTTCGCCTGAAATCCAGCGTTGCAGCAACTGGTTAATATGTTTTTCCTGGTTATTCACCTGATGTATTCCGATTTTCCCGTTCTTCAATGCACTTGCGCAAATTGCGGCGCCCGTTCTGGATATTAGACCGCACCTGCCCGACGGATTCCTGCCGAAATTCGGCAATTGTCAGGTAAGAATGGCCTTCGAAATAAAACAACTGTACACAAGCTATTTGTTGTTCATTCAACTGATCCAGGCAAGCCCGGAGGACAATTTCCCGATCCTGGTCAGGCATTTCCTCGTCTAGTGGATGCCAGATCTCAGCCGATTGCACAATCAGCGGGTCAATATTTTCCATTATCTCCCGCTTTTCCCGACGCAATTGCATCAGGCAATGGTTCCTGACAAAGGTATGTAGCCAATTTTTGAAATTGCGGACCTGGTGCTGGGGAAGTTTTTCCTGTAATTCGATGTAAATGGCCATGACCGCGTCCTCGGCCCGATCTTCGGTTTTCAGGTACCTGATGGCCAAACCATAACTGAGTGCCAGGTACCGGTTGAATAAACTGGCCAAAGCCTCTTTATCCTCCTCCCCTTGGAAGCGAGCCAGCAGATCTGCATCAGATTCAGGCTTTTCCTTACCGCGGAGGTAACGGAGCATATGGACGATGTTGAGTTTAGAGGTTCTCTGGTTAAGCTACCACCTTATTTCTTGCGAAAGTAAACACTTACGGGCACCCCTTTAAAGTTGAAATTTTCCCGCAACTGGTTCTCCAGGTAATTTTGGTAACTTTCTTTAACGTGTTTGGGGTTGCTACAGAAAAAAGCAAAGGCCGGAAACGACATGGGCAACTGGGTAACGTATTTGATTTTCACCAGTCGGCCGCGGTGGGCTGGTGGGTTGTGTCGTTCAACGGCTTCCAACATTTTTTCGTTCAACTCGGAAGTAGAAATACGTCGGGTACGATTTTCGAAGACCTCCAGCGCTGCCTCCACGGCTTGAAAAATGCGAACCTTGTCCAGGGCAGAAACAAACAGAATGGGTAAGTCGGTAAAGGGCGAAAACCGGCGGCGAATCTCCAGTTCAAAATCCCTGGCCGTATTGGTCTCTTTGGGTACCAGGTCCCACTTGTTCACCAGGATAACGATTCCTTTGTGGCGGCGCTGGGCCAGCCGAAAAATGCTGAGGTCCTGCGCTTCCACGCCCAGGGTAGCATCCAGCATGAGCAGGATAACGTCAGATTCTTCCAGTGCTTTAATGGCGCGCATGACCGAATAAAACTCCAGGTCTTCGTGGACCTTGGCTTTCTTGCGGATGCCGGCGGTATCGATGAGTAAAAACTCCTTCCCAAATTTGTTGTAGTGGGTATGGATAGAATCACGCGTAGTGCCCGCCAGGTTGGTAACAATATTGCGTTCCTCCCCCAACAGGGCGTTGGTCAGGCTGGATTTTCCGACGTTGGGCTGCCCAACGATAGCCAACCGGGGCAATTTGTTTTCTTCCCGTTCTTCTTCTTCGATGTATTCGGTTAACGCGTCTAATAACTCTCCCGTGCCGCTACCGGTCATCGAAGACAAAAAGTAGGTGTGTTCGAAGCCAAGGCTCCAAAACTCGTTGGCATCCAATTGCCGCTGGTGGTTATCTACCTTGTTGACCGTCAGAAAAACAGGTTTCTTGGTACGGCGCAACATTTCGGCAACCTGTTCATCCAGATCGGTCAGCCCGGTGGTGACGTCCACCATAAAAATAATTACGCCTGCTTCTTCAATTGCGATTTGAACCTGCGAACGAATGGCTGCCTCGTAAATGTCTTCCGAATTGCGAACAAACCCGCCGGTATCCACCACCGTAAAGGTCTTTCCATTCCAATAGCTGGACCCATACTGCCGATCGCGGGTTACCCCACTTTCATCATCAATAATGGCCTGACGTTCTCCTATTAATCGGTTATAAAGCGTAGACTTTCCTACATTCGGACGGCCCACGATCGCTACTATATTTCCCATTGCTTGGTAAAATAACTGGTTTTTTAAACAAGGGGCAAAGATACGGATTATATGTGCGACTAGCGATGTATTCTTCCAATCGTTTACACAAATACCCAACAAGGTGGCTTGTTTTACCCCTGGTTTCAGCTATTTCCGGGCCGCAGGCGCCGGATGGCGGCGAAACCGCTAACAAAAATTCCAACCGTGTGCGCACACGGCACACAAAAAAGACCTACTTTTGTCTTATCCACTCACCAAACCCGGCCCTCCATGCAGCCAACAACATCCACCAACGCACCCAATCCCCAGCTCAAATACACCTTCAAAACACTGGAGCGCATTCCGGTAAAAATCTGGCAATCACCCGAGGCGGCATCCCGACACGTGGCGCAATCTATTGCCCTGGCCATCCGGCAAAAACAACAGGAGGGAGAACACATTGTCCTTGGCCTGGCGACGGGCTCCTCCCCTATTCGGGTCTACCAGGAGCTGATCCGCTTGCACCGGGAAGAAAATTTAAGCTTTCGAAATGTCATTACCTTCAATCTGGATGAGTATTACCCCTTAGAGCCGACTGCTGCCCAGAGCTACGTTCGCTTTATGCACGAGTACCTTTTCGACCACATTGACATCCGGCCGGAAAACATCCACATTCCCGATGGAACCATTCCCCTGGAGGCGGTAGGCAATTACTGCGAAGCCTACGAAAAAAAGATCAACCTGGCAGGTGGTATTGATATCCAATTGTTGGGGATAGGCCGCACGGGGCACATTGGTTTCAATGAGCCGGGGTCCTGGGAAAGCTCCCTGACCCGCATTGTCCGGTTGGACAACATTACCCGTAAGGATGCGGCCAATGACTTTGGGGGCATCGAAAATGTCCCTTACCGCGCCATCACCATGGGCATAAAAACCATTTTGAATGCCCGGGCCGTGTACCTGCTGGCCTGGGGCCAGCACAAAGCACAGGTGGTTCGCGATGCGGTGGAAGGCGAAATCACCACCACGCTGCCCTCGTCTTTTTTGCAAAAACACCCCAATGTGCGCTTTTTCATTGACGAAGCTGCCGCCGAAGAGCTGACCAAGATCAAGACGCCCTGGCTGGTCGGGATGTGCCAATGGGACAACAAGCTGGCCGCGAAAGCGGTCATTTGGCTATCGCAAAAAGTGGGTAAGCCCATTTTAAAACTCACGAACGAAGACTATACCGAAAACAGCCTCAGCGAATTAATTCTGGAATACGACTCAGCCTACAGTCTCAACATTGAAATATTCAACCGACTGCAGCATACCATTACGGGGTGGCCAGGCGGCAAACCCAATGTAGACGACACCAACCGCCCAGAGCGCAGCCTACCGGCCAAAAAGCGGGTGGTCATTTTCAGCCCGCACCCCGACGACGATGTGATCAGCATGGGTGGTACCTTTCTGCGGCTGGTAGAACAAGGCCACGAGGTACACGTCGCCTACCAAACCAGTGGTAACATTGCCGTTCACGATCACGATGCTTTGCGCTTTATTGAGTTCATGGAGGAGTTTGGCAACTTGCACCACCTCCACACCGAAACCAGTGCGGCGCTGTTCGCCAAGGCCCGTGCCGACCTTGGCAGCACGCCGCTGGGCAACAGTGCTACCCACGAGTCCCTCACCATCAAAGGGCTCATTCGCCGGGGAGAAGCCCGGGCTGGTGCGCGCTTCTGTGGTTTATCTGATGCCCAAATACACTTCCTCGACCTGCCGTTTTACGAAACAGGATCGGTACGTAAGAAACCTTTTGGCAGCGTTGACATTCAGCTCACCAAAGACTTTCTCAACACCATCCGTCCCCACCAGGTTTTTGCGGCCGGCGACCTGGCCGACCCCAATGGTACCCATCGGGTTTGTCTGGACATTATTACCACGGCATTCCACCAGCTGGCCGCTGAAAAGTGGATGAAAAACTGCTGGTTGTGGCTCTACCGGGGCGCCTGGCAAGAGTGGCCCATCCACGAGATCGAAATGGCCATTCCGTTGAGCCCCGACCAGGTCGCGAAAAAACGCCGGGGCATTTACATGCACCAGTCGCAAAAAGACAGTCCGCCATTTCCCGGTAACGACGAAAGGGAGTTTTGGGAACGGGCCGAAGACCGCAACCGGGAAACCGCTCACCTGTACCGGCAACTGGGTTTGGCCGAATACGAAGCGATGGAGGCCTTCCAACGCTGGCAAATGCCCCCAACGGCTTGAAGCGAATCCGCATAAAAGACATTGCCACCCGGGCCGGGGTTTCTACCGGCACGGTAGATCGGGTATTGCACCAACGTGGTGAGGTATCGGTAGCCGCCCGGTCCAAGGTCAACAAAGCCCTGGAGGAGTTGGGCTACGAACGCAACTTCCTGGCCAGCACCCTTGCTTTCAATCGCACCTATACGATTGGGGTGCTGCTGCCTTTTCCTGAAACAGACGACTACTGGCAAGCCATTAACCAGGGGGTTATCCGGGCACAGCAAACCCTGCAACATTTTGGCCTCGCTATGCAATGCCATTATTTTGAGTTGGCCAACCCGCGCCATTTCGCCGAGTGTGCCAACCGCTTGCTGGCAGATCCACCCGCCGCCTTTCTGTTTGCTCCGCTTTTTCAACTGGAAGGACAAGAGTTGGCGCAGCGGCTCCAGGCCATGGCCGTGCCCTATCTGATGATCAACAGTCAACTCCCCCACGCCAATGCCTTGTGCTACGTTGGCCAGGATGCTTACCAGGCTGGCTTTCTGGCTGGTCGGCTGCTGGGCCAGGCCATCCCCACAGCAGCGCTACCCCTTCTTCTACACCTCGATCAAGACGCCGCAAATGCCCCGCATTTGCAAGCTAAAGCCCACGGCTTTAAAGCTTATTTCACCCAACAGGGTCTCCCTCAGCCGCAAGTTATCGAACGGGAGATAAAACACTTCAACTCCCCTACCGAGCTATTAACAACCTTGCAGGCTATCCTGAACGAAGAACCAAAAATCGGCGGTATTTTCGTCACCAACTCACGGGCACACCTGGTTGCTGCTGCCTGGACCGCCTCGAGCCAACCCCACCTTCCCCTCATTGGCTTCGACCCCCTACCGGCTAACCTGGCAGCATTGCGCCAGGGGAAAATACATGCCCTCATCCACCAGCACCCAAAGGCCCAGGGTTATCTGGGCCTGCTAACGCTTTCTGACCACCTGCTGCGAAAAGCCACTATTCCGCCTTTAAAGCTCCTCCCCCTCGATATCGTGCTGCGCGAAAACATGGACTACCTGGACGGCTGGGATATTCTGGTAGGACTGGTGTGATCATCAGCTCTTTTCAAACCTTGTGCTTTGCCTCTGCTGCCTGACAAAAATCATTGGTGGTCTTAAGTTCTATCATCAAAAGAATTGTATAATTCCTTTAATTTTAAAAAATAAATACCCTATAAACGATGAAGTATAAATCCAATGCGTCGTGGGCAAGGATTGTCCGTCAGGTTAGTTTGCTGTTATTGCTTGCTTTATTCTTATCCAACCAACAGTCACCCCAACATATCCCCCCTTTTATCTTTCCGGAATTGGATCAGCCAGTCGTCAGTTTATGGTTGGCAGCAACAGCCAATGATTCGGCTCAAACGCGTGCACAACTCAAGGAAGTAAAGCGGCAGTGGCAAATTCACAAAGCAGATGTGGAAGACTTTCCATTAACTGTCTGTAATCCTTATTTGATTGGTGGCACGATCGATGCTTTATTGGTTCAGATGCAGCGCGCTCAGGCTGTACCCGATTACGATGAACTGACCGGATTGAGTTATCACTTCCTCTGGGAATTCAAAACTGTCCGCGCCTTTCATCGACAAAATTATTACCCTTTGGATGCGTGGTGGGATGTTTACAACCTCCATCAGGAAATTTCCTTTGCGACCCACGACCCCGAATTAGGACTGTTGGAATGGCAGGAATTGGAATGCATGTTTGATGAATTCGTCTGTCTGCTTGAGGAATACGAAGCGAAGGCAGAAGCCAATCTGACGCGGTATGCACCAAGGGTAGATGAAGATGCCCATAAGGACGCCATGAACCGAATTTACGTCTGCATCAATGATTACAAGCAGGCTCTGACTACAGGCTACCGGGATCGTTTACTCACGCCTTGTGAGGAGATCGCAGCAGGATTGAAGCTAATCCTGACCTGCTATACCAAGGAAGGTGTAACCCTTTGAAGTTTTGCGCTCGAGAAGCGTTGTTCCATATTTATAACCAAAAACCAAAGCTATGTCTATTATCAAATGGAATGATCGGACTGCACTACCAACAGTCACCACCGTTTTCGACGATTTCTTTAGTGATGATCAAGGCTTTTTCAAAGTCTTATCCGCAAGCGAATCCGTTCCTGCCGCTAATATTGTTGAGAACGAAAAAAACTACACCCTTGAATTAGCCATTCCGGGTGTGTCGAAGAAAGACCTGAAAATTGAGGTCGACAACAATATGATTCGCATCAGTTCCGAAAAGGAGGAAAGTAGGGAAACCAGCGAAAAAAATTACACGCGTCGGGAGTATAGTTTTAATGCGTTCAGCCGTTCTTTCCGGCTACCCGACAATGTTGATCCCGAAAAAGTTGCTGCCAACTACAACAACGGAATTCTAACGGTGGAAATCACCAAAACGAAGCCGGGTAAGTCCGCGATGAAGACGATTCCCATATCCTAAATCGGAGTGATTTAACCTATCCGGGGCAAAACAACTTTCCCCGGATAGGAATTTGGCCCCAAATCCAATAGCCTATATGCTACGCTACCTACTTCTTTGCCTACTTGCGCTGCACGGTTTAATCCATTTACTGGGCTTTGTCAAGGCCTTTGCCATAGCTCCGGCAAATCAGCTTACAGCGACCATTAGCAAACCAATGGGTTTGCTCTGGTTAGTGGCAGCCGCCTTGCTGCTGGTTACTACTTTTCTATTGATGCGCAGGAGTGGGCACTGGTTTTGGTGGGCTTTCCTAGCTATTGGTTTATCCCAGGTGCTCCTTATCCTGTACTGGCAAGAAACCAAATTCGGCACTTTACCCAATCTTGTCCTCTTATTGACAGCCATTGTGGCGCTGAGCAATTGGCGCTTTGAATCGCGCTACCAACAAGATGTAGCAGCTAGCCTGCGGCGTACTGCCACAACAATAATGGATACAATAGGCGAACAAGATTTGGCCCATCTTCCACTGCCAGTGCAAGGGTACCTGCGCTACGTGGGGGTCGTTGGCCAACCCAAAGTGAACAACTTTCGTGCAACCTGGACCGGATTCATGCGCGAGAAAGGCAAAGATTGGTTTCCTTTTACGGCCGAACAATATAATTTCTGTGCGGAACCGGAACGTTTATTCTTTATGAAAGCAAAACTCAAAGGACTGTCCACTTATGGTTACCATGCTTACAGCGACGGAGAAGCCAGTATGTTGGTAAAAGTGTTGTCCTTGTTTCCAGTAGTGGATTTGCAGGAAAAAGAGCTCTTCAAGGCCGAGACGGTAACTTTCTTCAATGACCTATGCCTGCTTGCACCCGCTGCGCTAATTGATAAAAATATTCAGTGGGAAACGATTGATCCCACTACCGTTCGCGCCTTCTTTAACAACCGGGACGTAACGGTTTCAGCTGTTCTTCATTTTAACGAGGAAGGCCAACTCATTAATTTTGTTTCGGATGACCGCCTGGAGGTGGCCAGCAAACAGGCTTTCCGGTTCTCCACCCCCTTGGCTAACTACCGAAAATTTGGTAAATTCCAGTTGTTAGGTTATGGAGAAGCCAAATGGCACTATCCCGAGGGAGAATTTATTTACGGTAAGTTTTACCTACAAGACCTGACCTACAACATTGAACCATAAATGAAGCAAAAAATAATGGGGCAAAAAACCATTTGGATCCTGGGAATTGTAGCTTTCGTTTGGGGCATGCTCACCTTGTACGTGGAGAAAGCAGGGCCCAAACAAGCTGTTTCCTTCGGAAACCCCAATGCCCGGAAGCACGTATTGATCGTTTACGACCCTGATCCTTTGTACAATCTGGACGAGCAAGTCTGCCAAAATTTGGCGCAAGGGCTGGCCAAAGCCAATTGTTACGTTGAGGTACAATCCGTGGCTGTTGCCCGCGAGGAAATGAACAAGACCTTTGACCTCTATGTGTTTTGTGCCAATACGTACAATTGGTCACCCGATTGGGTATTAGTAGGTTACATTAATCGGCACCCCCATCTGGAGAACCAACCGGTGGTAGCCATTACCCTGGGCGGAGGTTCTACCGCGCGATCTCAACGCCTGTTGGAAAAAAAGATCCTACGAAAAAAGGCAAAACTTTTAGCCATTAAATCCTTGTGGTTGTGGCGGCCAAACGATGAAAACCGAATGACCGAAAGCAACGTTAAGGTAGCCGTTTCGATCGCCCATGACTGGGGCATAGCCTTGGCAACCGAATTATAATGCCCCTTGTTTTTGTATCATTAACCAATTGCAATGCAATACCATTCATTAACCCGGCTTTTATTTTCCAGGATGAGTCAGGGGGTTATTGGGATTTTATTCATCCTGGTTTTCGCTGGAAGTTGTCGGCATTCTACGCCGGCCAGTAAGGAGGTACCCCTCCCCAAAGGATTGTCCGTCAACACCGAAAAAGTAACCGCCCCTGTCCCTATCCCTTATCCGGTAACGCACGACGTACCCATTCGCACCTACTTCGAATTCATGGACAGCCTGTTGGCACATTTCGACAGTGTGCTGAATTACCCCCTTAACGAGCATTTGCTTGTACGCTATAACCCCTGGCTGATTGATACCCTGGCACATACGGACTATTACTACCTGATGGAGCAGGGTATCTTCAACGAAGATCCGCAGGGTTTACTGGCTTTGCGACAAGGAGAAATCCTCTTGATCCCTGATTCGTTGCAATCGGATTCTCTCTGGCGACTGATGGACCAAACCAGCCTGGACATCAATATCCCCGCTTTTCAGTTGCGAATTCTGGAAGGCGAAAAGGTGCGGTATACTTTCCCCATCAGGGTGGGGCAAAACAAGAAAAAATACCTGGCCATGGCTGGCCGGGTAGTCGATTTGCGAACGCAAACCGGTGTCGGTTACATCTGGCGCATTAACAAGAATCCGGTCTTCATTAACCCCAAAAACAACCATCGCTACGAAGTTACCCGCCGCGATGATGGGAAAGTCACGAAACTCCCCCGTATCCCCTGGCTAGATCCCGAGTTGGACGGACACCGCTTCGGGCAGTTGATCCATCCGACCACCAATCCGGAGACGCTTGGCAAAGCTTATTCCAATGGCTGTATAGGCATGCGCGAAGGAGATATGTGGCGCGTCTATTACCATGCGCCGATTGGTACCCGAATCGTTTTTCGTTACGATCTGGAAGAAATTAACGCCCAGGGTGATACCATCCGTTATAAAAACATTTATCCAGGCTATGAACACCCGCGCAACCGGGCGGCCATCCTGGCGGCTGCCGCTGGCGTTTTGCCAGCTGGCCAAGACCCTACCATGGCCACCTTATGTGATTGCCGCTAGCGGTGATACCCACTGGTGAACCCTGATTCGATTCCATTACCCGTTAAACCTAAGCCCTATGAAAATTTTATGTCCTACCGATTTTTCTAATTGTTCCGTTAACGCCTGCCGCTGGGCTGCCCAATTCCTCGACACCCTGGGCGGAGGACAATTGGAACTCTTGAACTGTCTCAACATTGTCAGTCGATCCGAAATGTTTATCAAACTGGATGACATTTACCAGGAACGTGCAGAAGAGGACTTAAGCGAATTGATCAAAACCCTCCAGGAAATTAGCTCTGCGGTGGTTATTACCGCCAAGGTGGTTAAAGCTGCTCCGAAATATTTCCTACCTGACTACCTGAAACACAACGATTTCGATTTCGTTGTTACCGGCACCAAAGGGCTGACTGCCCTGAAAGACATGACGGTAGGTAGCGTAACGGCTCACCTGATGGACCGATCGGAAGTTCCGGTTTTGGCTATTCCCTCCAACTCGGTGTATGCCCCGGTAAAACAATTGGTAATGGGCGTGGATAACCAAACCCAAGTAAAAAAAGGCGCGTTGGCACCATTGGTAAAATTGCTTGAACGCTCAGCGGCACAGTTACAAGTGGTTCATACCTTGAATGCGGAGGAATCGGCCAGCGAACTCCATCCGGATATCGCAGCTGAATTGGTGGGGGTAAACTATGAATTTTCAAATATTTCGGCAAACAACGCCATCGCCCAGGCGCTCACCCAATTTTGCTACAGCAAGGAGGCCGACATCCTGGTATTGCTTCATCGGCAGAGGCACTGGTGGGAACGGTTGTTCTACAACAGCTTCACCAAATCGTCCCTTTTTGAGATCGAACTGCCCTTTTTAATTATTTCCGTTTAAAGGACTGGCAGCCCCAATAAATCAAATACAGATACAATTCCTACCAACTGCTTTTTAGCGTTGACCACGGGTAGGGCGTGAAAACGATTTTCGCGAAAGATATCAACTGCTGAAGCAATGGTATCTTCAGGAGAACGGGTGACGACGGGCTTGCTCATCACTTCGCTGACCAAAAGGGAGCGAAAAATATCCTTATTGATGCGCTCTGCATCCTTCAGGCGAAAGATAGTAAAGGTATCCTGTACCAGGCAATAATCTGTTTTACTGATCATCCCAACTACTTTCCCATCATCGTCTACGACCGGAAGGTGGTGGATAGGATTGTTCCTAAATATTTCATCCACCCGCAGTAAAGTATCGTGCGGCTTTACCGTATTGACTTGGGTGCGCATAACCTGACCAATGGAAGTCGTATGTATCATCTTTCTGATTTTTGCTAACCCGGATTAGATAATCGACCGAAAACAAAGCGATCACTTAAATCCTGGTCCGTTGATTGCCCCCACTGCCGGGTGGCATAAATTAGCGCATGATGGAGAACCCGAACATGCGCTAAATAAAAAAACTAAGTGAAAAAAATCTCAATTGGAAGCAGACTTGCCTTCTTTTTTATTTTCCAGGTATTTACTCAATAAATCCGGAACTTTTTCAAAAGCTGCTACTAATCCCCGGTTGGTTTTGGTACTTACGAAAGCGATTTCGCTTTCCCGCGAAACCAGAAACCCAATGGGTTCGATACCCATTCCCGCCCCTACCGCACCTCCTTCGCCATGGCCGGTTTTGGGTGCTTCTCCCTCGCCACCGCCACTACCGAAACCCATCCCCACCCGAATGACAGGAATACAGGAATATTCTCCCAACGTAAATGGGGAACCGATAACGGTTTCTGTTTTGGCTTCGTTTTGGATGAAAGTTGTGACGCGTTCCAGTAATTTTTCAAATTGCATTTCCATAATTAAAGGGATTAAGATTAACAATTAAAGTATTACAGTAGAACCGCAACCAGCAACCGGTAAGGTCGATTTTTAACAATGCATACTATTTCTTCTTTGCCGCAGTAGTTTATTGTCAATTTCCGCTTTTCGTTGTTCAAAAAAAAGAAAAGTGGAAACAGCAAACTATTCCAAATAAAATCGTCCGTATCCAGATTAACCCGTAGCACTTTCACCTCAAAACTATTGAGGATTCGCCGCATTTTCCGCCACCAGTTGACCTTTCGCTTCTTTCGTTTTTTCCGCACTTTTGACTGGTCTTTTCGATTGGAATCGGCTGGTTTTCGGTAGTCTAGGGGGTAAAAATCTTTTTTCCAAAAAAAGACGCGCAACTGAACCACCACTTCTTCCTCTATCATTCGGAACCGGATGTTGGCGATAGAACGCCACGCTATCAAATAACGATCCGTTCGGGTATCAATATGCAACTCAATCGGCGCGATCAATAGCCAGGCTAAAAACCCTATAATAACCAGTAAAACACTTGCGACAAATAGCATCATAGCAACGTTTACAGTACTTGTTATTCAGCCTGTTCAGCCTTTAATAATAGTAGATTAATAGTATAAAATTACGGATAAATTTCAATAAAATTTAGTGGAAACATCAATCCGGAAATTGATTTTTATCATCGCTTTCTCTCGGCAAAAAATAGAATATTGAAACATTAAAATATTGAATCAAACCCGAGTTCAGCATGAAAAACTATCCCGAACATTACAACCAAATTCTTGCGTTAATGCAGGAAGTAGGTCATGATTTGCCTTCTACGATGAGTGCTTTTGGTCGGTTGCACCGGGCGGGAGTCAGTCCTGGTGAGTTATCTCCCCAAACGAAGGAACTCATTGCGCTTGCTATTGCCGTTGTTTTGCGTTGCGATAGCTGCGTAGCCTTTCATGTGCACGATACCCTCAAAGCCGGGGCCAGCCACGGGGCCATTATGGAAGCCTTGAGTGTGGCGATTATGATGGGTGGTGGTCCGGCCGTTATGTATGCGTGTGAAGCCTTGGCGGCGTTGAAACAGTTTGAGGAGGAGAAAAAAATCAAAATCCCAGCCTGATCCTCCCGTATTGACTCCCTATTAATAAATCCGTTCATATGCATCTAAATATTTTCGCGCTGGATTTAGACGGCACCTTGGCGGAAAATGACCAGGTGGCACCAGCTACCTGGAAAATCTTACGAAAGGCCAAAAGCAAGGGCTTTCGTTTTATCCTGGTCACCGGACGCAGATTAGAAGAGTTGGCAGCAATAGGTCCTTTTGAAACCTATTTCGAAGCTATTGTTGCTGAAAACGGGGCTGTTATTCATTTTGTCGCCAGTGATACGGTTATTATGCCTTTTGGATCGGTTGCGGCAGACATCATTCAGGAACTAGGGACCTTAAATATTCCGGTGACCCGCGGCATGGCTATTGCGGCCACCTGGAAACCACACGATCAGCAGATTTTAAACGTCTTAGCAGCAAGAGGATTTCCCGTCACCCTGGAATACAATCGGGAAGCCGTCATGTTGCTTCCGCCGGGGGCCACAAAAGGGACGGGGCTGCTGGCGGCGCTGCAAGAGTTAGGTTATTCTTATCACAATGTCCTCGCAATTGGTGATGCTGAAAATGATCGCAGTCTGTTTTCTACGGCAGAATACGCCGTTGCCGTAGCAAATGCCGATCCAGGGATAAAAAAAACAACAGATCTCACGCTTGCCTTACCCAACGGTGCTGGTATTCAACAATTCATGGATGGCCTCATCAATAATAAAAACACCCTCCACTCGACTCGCTCCAAGCACCTGATTACCCTTGGAAAAAAACGCGACCAAAGCCCTTTTCAGCTCAGCACATTTCATTTCATCGACGGTAATTTAGGTGTTTTTGGCGCCAGTGGCAGTGGTAAATCCTGGCTCTCCGGCTTGTTGGCGGAAGCCCTGTTGCTAAAAGATTATCAAATCTGCATCATTGATCCGGAAGGAGATCACCGCAATATTAAAAAATTCCCGCACACGATTTTGCTGGGTGGCACGGCGGTACCACCGCCAGCGTTGGATCAGGTAGCCACCCTTTTGGAGTATTCCACCCTCAACATTATTCTCGATTTGTCTTTGTATACCAAAGACCAACAGATAGTCTACGTTCAGGATCTGCTTCAGCTTTTTTGTTCACTACGCAACCGCAGAGGAAAACCACACTGGATTTTGCTGGAAGAGGCGCACTACTTCTGTTCCAGTAACGACGACCAGATTACCTTGTTGCTGCACCGGTTGATGGAGCAAGGCGGATTGAGCCTGGTGTCCTATCGCCCGAGTCAGTTGGCGCCTGATCTATTGAAAAAACTGGATCAATGGTTATTTACCTACACAAAAAGCCAGGAAGAGTTGGAGGCGATTAAAACCATGCTGCCGGAATCTGCTATCCAAGAACACGACTTTCCGGCGTGTTTATTTTTACTGGGCAACCAACAAGCCTATTATTGTTCCAAAAACAAACCGGATACGCCCCTTGTCGCCACTACCTTAATTGAATTCAGCAATCTTAGCCGGATGGTTCCCCATGTGCGGCATTTACACAAATACCTGCATGCCCCGCTGGCTCGTGACAAACAATTTTTTTTTAAAAATGATGGTCAGGATAAGAAGTTGTTGGTAGCAGCAAACCTCCATGATTTCAGCGAAATGCTACCGCAACTACCCATGAGCGTTCTTAAATACCACCTCTATCGGGGTGATTTTAAAAATTGGCTGCAGCATAGCGTACACGATCACGAGTTGGCCCGTCTGGTACAAAAAATAACCAATCGGCAACTCCCCGATGAATTACTAAAAAGTAGCCTGACAGAAACGGTAGCGATCCGGATTGCGGCATTAGAAAGCCTACTTTAATATCAACAGTGGCGTTTTCGACAGAAAAGCGAGTTGGCGGGTCATCGATTGGTGGAGGATACGGGCAGATACATTGCGTGGTGGCCGGTGCATGACCAATAAATTTATCGACCAGCTTTCCGCAAATTCGGCTAATTGCTCCGCAATATTTTGGTTATTGAGTTGATGAAAAGTCATTTTTTTCCCCAGGGGGCAATCGGCAAAGAAATGTTGCAGTTCCTCCATACGGATAGGCTCCGTCTCCTCCTCATGTTCTGCGACTACATGAACGATTCGATAAACAGGGTTAAAGGGTTGTAATACCCGGCTGGCTTGCCAGATGTGGTAAGGGTCGGCAGTGGACAGATTGGCGGCATAGGCCACGTTTTGAAGTTTATCCTGTTTAACTTGTTCCGGGATTACCATTACCGGACAAGGTGCTTTACGGATAACAGTTGTTGTCACGCTACCCAGCAATCGTTCCAGGACGCTGTGTTCACCCTGGGTTCCCATAACGATCAAGTCTATTTCGTGTTGCTCCGCGTATTCGCTGATGAGCCGGGCAGGAACGCCGATCTCTACTTTAGCAATAACTTCGGGTGGGTTTTGTAAATCGTGGGCCGCCTGCACGCGCACCATGCCCTGGTCCACCATATCTTGCATAACCAACTTGGCCACCTCTACTTTTTTCTCCGTCACAACCAGCGACACCCCCGGCAAGTCCATGGCATCAGGTTCAGGATAGACCAGGTGAAGCAGGGTAATCTGTGCCTGGTATTGATCGGCAAACCACAATAAATAGCGAAAAGCATTGTTGGCCGTTTCAGAAAAATCGGTAGGAAAAAGAATTTTCTTGATGCTGTGCATAGGAACTACTTTACGGTTTTCAGCGATCTTTTGTTAAATGGAAAATGGTTCAAATAATTGGTACGGTAGTGCTGCATCAGCCAGAAATAGGTTTCCAAACGCTGCAAATGAAAGGTACGGGTAGCATCATCGGTCGCCTGTTCTGCTTTTAAGGCATTTACTTTGAGGCGAATATTGGCCCGGTAGAATTTGTAATAATGGAAAAGCAAATGATCTGCTTCTTGCAGAAAAACAGGATAAATAGCAGTATAGTGTTGTAAAAATGGGGTATTGAGTTCCGGACGCCGGTAGGCATCTATATCCATACAAAAGAAAGCCAACTCATCAATGATATCTACTTCGCGGAACTGGTCGTTAAATTCGACACAATCAAAAATAACGGGTTGGTCGAGCAGGAAAATATTGCTGGTGTGCAAATCTCCGTGTCCATCGATAAAAAACCCTTCTTCGTACCGTTCCCTGAGCCGGTAAGCATGGGTACGCAGAAAGTGTTGGGAAAATGTGACCCAATTGTCCAACTGTCCGCCCGCTGCGGCACCCAACTGCTGGACTACGGTGTTTTTTACGGCTAAAATATCCGCAAAAGCAACATGGATTGCCGTAGAACTGGGCGGCATTTTTACGCGATCGGCCTGGGTGTGAAAACGGGTTAATTGTTCCGCCAGTTGATGCATCTGCGGCACCTTCACTTCGTCTTTTTCCAGGAGCCGGTTCATGAGTCGGTTTTCATCCATTCGTTTCATGACGACAGCATAGTCTATTACCTCGCCTACCTCGCCACCAATCTTTAGGCCACCTGGTGTTTGCCGAATGGGGTCTACTCCCAGATACATCCCTTCCGTTAGCCTGCGATTCAGCAACACTTCCCGTTCGCAATAATACTTGCGTGCTGCCAGCGTAGAAAAATTCAGAAAGGAAAACCGAACCGGTTTTTTGATTTTGTACCCGCGATCAGGGGTTAGTAAAACCCATGAAATGTGGGTTTCCACGAGTTCTACACTCCCCATATCCATGGTTTGTAAAAGCTGCTGAATGCTTGTTTTATCCATGAAAGGTGGGGATTTCAAAAAGATTCAGGTAATTTTTAGCTGCTCCTACCATTTTTCCAATACAAGCATGGTCAGATGCTATGGCCAGATGCGGTACATCCAGGGGTTCGTAGTCGGCCTTCAACTTGAGATAAACATCGAAATCAGCTTCACTATCTGGCCGGTGGTAACTCACGCGCTGACGAATAACTTCTTCATCGGCCAGAAGTTCAATCCAGACAATCGGCACATGGTACTGCTTCGCCAACTGTTCGTAAGGATCCCGCAACAACTTGGTATAGAAAGTAGCATCAACAATTACACTTTCATCACGTTCCAGGCAAGCTTCGGCTTCCCGCAATAAATTGGCATAAACAACCGACTTGGAAGTAGGACTATAATTACCCCACCGGCCGATATTTTTTCGAATGATATCACTGTTCAGGTGTTTGATATCAAGCGCGGCCGACAAAGCACGGGCAAAGGTAGTTTTGCCCGAACCGGGTAATCCGGTAATGAGGATTAATTTTGGGCTTTTCATGGTTTGCAATTGGATTTCTTGCAAAATCGCGGTTTACAACCCGAAAATCAATGACATAAATCAACCTGACAGATGATCTTGTCAGAATTTTAGACCGAGTGTTGATATGTGATTAAAATCACCTATCTATTTGTATTGATTCTCTGACATTTTTTGTACTTAGTCAATACTTTGGTATCCAATGGATATTGATTTTGATTTTACCAAATAAGCTACCAATGAAAAATATGATTCTTTGGCTCCTATTAGCCAATACCTTCCTGTTGACGTGTGACCCCCCAATTGCTTTCACCAAGCCTCAGCCCGATGTCTACCCGGCCGCTACTGCCTTTGAACCAGCCTACCAGGGTTCCTATTTTTGTACGGGCGATTCGGCCATTTTACACGTGACGGACCAGGGTATCTACAAAGAAAAAACAATTGAATTTGAAACGACGCTGGAAGAAATAAAAGCCACCAAAGGCGTTCACCTGGAGGGTGACCAGTTGTACTTTGACCGGTCAGCCGAACCTATTGACCTCATTTATTTGGATGATAATGTGGTAAGTGGGCAGTTGGTACTTAGAGACACCCTCTTTTGGTTGCGGTATGGGCAAGTTCTCAAATACTACAAAGGCCACCAGGTACTCAACAAAAAACTACCCAATAAGCAATGGGCGGTACAGGTACTCAGCATGGATGAAGACGGAAATTTGACCTTATTTACCACCAAACTACCCGAGGACCTGGCGGAACTGGAGGCCATCACCCCGGTTACCGACATCTCCACCGAGGAGCATACCCAATACCTGATTGCCCCCAATGTCGCCGAGTTCAGAAAATTGCTCACGACCCAACTCATCTTTGAAGCATGCGATTATTTTGAGCGATTGCCCGGCACGTTGTAGCGATTGTACTGTCCCAGACCCCGAAAATCTTTCCCAACAACAAGGGCCAAACGCTACAGGCCAGGCCTGCAAGACAATGTACTTGCAGGCCTGGGCGTAAAATGATCATTGGTTAGCGGTTGGGAACAGCCAAGGTGGCGGCTCTATTTCACCACCAGCGTTGGGATCGTATTGTTAATGGAAAGCAAGTGATCCGTTACGCTTCCCATCAGGAGTAGTTCTACCTTTGAATGCCCTTTGGCTCCCATGATTACCAGATCGAATTCGTTTTCCACTGCGTAATCCATGATGTAATGAGCCGTAGCGGGGAAAGTTTTAGGAATCAAAATCTTCTTGATGTATTCCCGACCTTCAGGGGCATAAGAAGATAGAAAGAGGTCAAAAGCCTCCATGCGGTCACCTTCTACCATTTGTTGGAATTCTTCTGCTGTTTTCGATAGCCGAAATGGTGACAAATTAGGCGTGTCATAAACATTCAGACAAATAATCTTTACCGGTTCAGCTAGTTGCTTATTGATAGCCAGCGCCTGTTGTAAGGCCCGGGCCGAATGTTCCGAAAAGTCGATAGGGACTAAGATACTACGCAACCTATTCCAGGATGCCTCGGGAACCACCAATGCATTAACGGTTGCCTTGCGCACCATATTCTTCGCCAAAATAGCATGACTTCCAGCTAGTTTCTTCTTCCCGATTACCACCAGGTCGGCCTCTATTTCCGCAGCTTCCGCCAACAACTCTTCCAAGGGATCGCCAGTGCGAGCCAGATAAGTGGTATTTTTAATATGGGCTTTTTTTACCAAAAGCTGGATATCTCCACCCAGCTGTTCCGTTACTTCTTCTTTGATATGTTGCTGCTCCACCAGCAATTCCAACTCATCTGCACTTCCCGTTGTGAAAAGATCAAAACGGGGGACTACGTGCAGAAAACAGGCTGCGTGGACAGGAACCTGGCTCCCTAAAAAATCGAGGTATTTCAACAAGTGCTCGTCGGTATCATTTAATGCCAAACCTACCAAAGCTTGTTTGACCTCAAACTTGGCAACAACCATTTCTTCCGATGGTTGGGTACTGTTTTTTGACTCTTTCATTTAGGATGTTTTTAGGCTCGGTTTATGCTTGAATGGAATGTAACCCTTTCCGGTTTTGGACCTCCAGGGTCCAATCATCGGTGATGGTGGTTTGCAACCAAAGGTCATTGGAACGCCGAAATATCTGTACGTGCAGGCCAAAGCGGGATTCCATCTCGGCCTCAAAATCAGCCACCGTCTTTGTAGGCCGCAACTCCACGTCACCCGCCTGTAATTCCGGGTTAATTTTAGCAAGGGGCAAACTGACCTCGTAGGTCAACTTCCGGGGAGACCCCTGGTGATCGAGGTGGCCTTTTTTATAAAAAGCGATCTTAAGCCCCGGAAAAATGGCGTGGAACTCTTCTTGTATTTCGGCGATGGTTCGGTTTGGACTAATTTTCATGGCTCATTTTTATGCTGCAAATTAGCCGCTTAGACCTTCGGATTCGTTGACGATATTCAACTCCAAAGGTGATTTACATCAGCCCGATCGTTCAGCTAGAATTGTTCCAGCAGGACCTTGACGCGGTCGGAAAGCTGGCTACGGGCAGCAGGAGAAAGTTGCTCCTCCACCACATCGCGCAGGCGCAAAAAATGCCAATCCAGGCTTCCGGCCGTTGGGCAATAACGGAATACGAGCACCGAGTCGGGATGGAAATTGGTAATGTACGGGGCCGGATCGGCCATATCCAGGCTGTTATTGATACCTGAGCCCAGCAAGTGGATACCTTCAGGCGTAGTAAACTGGTAGCCTTTGCTGTTCATCCCCACATCGCCCCCCACCAGGGTGACCTGAATACCCCGCTGCTGCAACTGCACCAGGGAGGGGCGTATTTCAGCAGAAAAATCGCCGGTAGCCCGGCAATCTGGCCGCACGGGCATCCCCGTTACGTTATCCGGACGCAGTGTATCTCCCTGGAAATTGCGTTTGTCTTCATTGAGCAAGCCATGGTGGTGAAGGATGACCAACTGGGACGCGGATTTGATGGTATCCAGTACGGTGGTCAGCCATTGAATCTGTGCTGCTTTTCGCGCACAGTCGGTAGCCGGGGGTGTCCAGGCGTTGTGCCAGAACAGGTTGGTATTCAACACGATGATTTGCAGACCGTCCTGCCGGGTCGTGTAGTAATCACCCCGGCCAGTAGCCTGGCGCAACAAGGCTTCGTCTCCTTCCAGCAAATCGTGGTTCCCCCAGGCCCAGTGGGTGGTCTGCTGTGTCAGGCCAAAAATATGGTCCAGGTACTGTAAAGTGGCCTCCGATTTGCTGGTCCGCCCGCAGACGTCTCCGCCCAGCCACACCCCTGCATATCGGGAAAAATCCAATAACTCCAGGCGAGGATCCAAGCTGTTTTCGGTGTACCAATCGTAGGGATGCCCCAGGAAAATAAATTCCTGACAAGGCGTAGCAGGAGCTGTTTTGTCTTTGCGCAAGCAGGCGAATAGCAACAGGGACAGGGTACCAACCAGGCAAAATCGCCAACTCATGAGGCGAGTATTTTTTCCAATTCTTTTTGCAAATGCAACACGTCTTCGAGGCCGCTGCTGCTCTGCATGCGGGTAGAAAGATCCTGAATAACTTCCAGGGAGGTCGTTTCGCGTTCTACGTCCCAGCGCAGGGCTTCCATAGCGGCCAGGTCATCGTAGTGTTGCTCCCGGTATTGTTCCAGCTCCCGCTTTTTGTGCTCCAGGGTAGCGAGCAATTGGTGTTGTTCCAACAAGGATTCCAATTTGGTGGCGCATTGTTGGTAAAAAAGCACTTTGGTTTGCCGCAAGGTGTTTTCTTGCTCAAAGCCGTGTACCAGTCGGCGGGTTTCGGCGGCTACCGACTCGGGGAGTTGCCGTCCGGCGCGCAGCTGCTTTTCCAGTTCCTGCTTGCTTTTAAGAATTTGTTGTTGCTCCTGGCGCAGCTTTTCCACCTGTTCCTGACAGGCTTGCAAACGGCTTTGAATTTGCCCCACCGTCGTTTGTTCAAAAGCTTTGGCCGTTGTTTTTTCTTCCCAATCCTGGCGCCACCACCACCAAAGCACCCCCACCAATGCAGCAGCCAGGATAATAAACAGGAAGAATCGCATAAAAGGTAAAAACCGCAGGATCAACAACAACGACAACAAGGCTGCTGTACCCCCAAAAACCAATCTCGTGACATCCGTATTGCGCATAACTCAAAACTAAGGAACGTTTGCACAATAACAAGGCTTTTTTCATGGCTTTTTCGACGGATTAACATTTTTTAAAGCCAATCCTGAAAAAGGGGGTTATTTTTGCGCCAAAGCCCGCAACATGGATTTTTTACAAGAACTTCAAGAACGATACATTCAGGAATTCTCCAACAATGTGCCCCTGGCCGAATTCCTGTTCAATATTTTCATCGCCAGCCTTTTGGCCAGTCTGGTCCGCCTGTTTTATATCCACTACGGCAACGCGGTCTCCAACCGGCGGCGCTTTGGCAACAATTTTCTGCCCCTGGCCCTGGGCACCTTGTTGGTCATTATGATCGTCAAATCTTCCATTGCCCTTTCCCTGGGCCTGGTGGGAGCCTTGTCCATTGTCCGCTTCCGGGCCGCGATCAAGGATCCCGAAGAGCTGGTTTACCTGTTTATGACCATTGGGTTGGGCCTGGCTTGCGGGGCCAACCAACCCCTGCTGGCGGTCATTGCCATCGTCGTTATTTTGGGTGTGCTCTGGATCAGCAAACGCCTGACGGGAGAAAGCCAGCAACACACCTCCGGGCGGTTGTTTCTCAACATCACCACCGATACGAATGACCTGGACCAGGTAACGGCCATACTCGTGGCCCACCTCCCCTACGTGGAACTCAAACGCCTCGACACCCTGGAAACAGGCCTGGACATGGCTTTTGTAGCCCGGGCAGACTCGCCGCAACAGATCAACCAATTGCAGCAGGCCCTGCGGCAACTTTCGCCAGGTACCCGCCTGTCCCTGCTGGAACAACCTGAACTCATCGTTTAATGCTACTCTCTTCCCAAAACGACCGGCAGGGCCTGGGCCGGGAACGCAACTTCCTGGGCCTCGGGCTATTGGTAGCAGCGGCGGCCGTCATTGCTTTGCTGTGGCAAGTAGACCCCCAGGTAACCCCCAGCACCCCGGAACGGATAGCCTGTGATGCCGAACGCTCACGGGGCGACTTTTTTTACAATGGGGACTTCAAATTCGAAGGCGCGCAGTTTCGCAGTGCAGCAGCAGCGCACAGTGGACGTTACAGCCTGGCCTTTCCCGTCGGCTCCGAAGTACAGTACGGCTTTAACATCGTTCTGGACCAGGTGCGGCCCGGTGAGGTATACGAAGTCAGTGTCTGGAGCCATGGCAACGAACAAGCAACCGCCAAACTGGCCGTCCAGGGGCGCAAGCCGGCAGGTCTTTATTTTGAGACGGCCCAAATCGAAACCGTCGATGCCGCTGGCTGGGCGTTGCACCGCCTGCGTTTTCATATTCCTTTTCAAACTCCCCCCTCCCAGCTCGGGGTTTACGTGTACGCCAATGGGAGCCAGCCGGTTTACTTCGATGATCTGATGATCAAAAAAGTAGACCGCTGGGATGCCGAAAAATTCAAACCCACCCAGTTGCGGATCGAGCTGGATCAAAAAGCGCTCCGCCAATTGGAGGATAAACGCGCAGCAGCGCTCCGCAATGGCGTACTCCAAACCAGTGAAGATGACTGGGTAGATGGCCAGGTACAAGCGCCTGAAGGATCCACAATGGCAGCCAAAGTAAGGCTAAAAGGAGACTGGCTCGACCACCTGCGGAGCAACAAATGGTCGTTTCGGATAAAATTGAAAGGTGCCCACTCCTGGCGCGGCATGCAAACTTTCAGCCTGCACACGCCGGCGGCCCGTTACTTCCTGCACGAGTGGCTTCTGCACCGTTTTTGGGAACAAGAAGATGTACTAACCACGCGGTACGACTTTATTGAACTCCTCATCAACGGAGAATCACGCGGCATTTACGCCTACGAAGAACATTTTGAAAAACAACTGGTTGAATCCCAGCAAAGGCGGGAAGGACCTATTGTGAAATTCAGCGAAGAAGGCTTCTGGGCAGGTATGAGCCGACAACTGACCAGCTACGGCTTCATTCGGCCAGGCAGCGGTCATTCCGGACAAAACCTGGCCAATGCTCCGGTTGTTGCCTTCAACGAAACCGAAATACGACAAGATACGATCCAGTCGCGCCTCTACCAGCAGGCCCACTTGTTGCTGGAAGCCTACCGCCAGGGCAACAGCACGCCCGAGCAGGTTTTTGACCTGGAAAAACTAGCCCGTTACTACGCTGGCTGCGACCTCCTCAATGGCTACCACGGTATTGTCTGGCACAACCAACGGTTCTATTACAACCCCCTGATCGGACAACTCGAACCCATCGGTTTCGATGGCTTTGCGGACCGGCCGACCAATCGGTACCACTTTCTGGCGGAAGGAGCCCTGCACCCCGACCAACTGGACGGCATTTCCTTGCCCGCTTTCCTGCTCCAGGATACGACCTTTGTACGCATCTATCTGGCCACTCTGGAACGCCTCACCCGCCCCGAAGCATGGGCCGCCTTTTTTGCTGCGAATGAGGAAGAATGGACGGCCCGCCTGAATTGGCTCCAAATGGAATTCCCCGATTACCAGCCCGATGCGCAAACGCTGGCGAGTGAAGTAGCTTTTGTGCGCTCCCACCTCCTTCCTTTTGCCGAAACCAGTTTGCGCACCTACCGGCAGCCCGGGGGGGGCATCCTGGTCAATAATACCCACACCCTACCCCTGGTCATCAAAGGCTACAGCTCTTCGCCAAACTACCTGGGCCGGCTCTTGGACACGGCCATCTGGCTACCCGCTGCTCCGGTGCGCAAACTGTGGACAAAACTCCGCCAGGAAACCGGACCTTCCCAATTCCGCGGCCTGGATTTTTGGAACGAACAAGCGCTGGCCGAACAGACCACCCCTTATTTTACGGCTATTCAATTGCCTGCCGCTGCCCGCTACCTCTATTTCCAGATTCCGGGTTGGGATACGCTACTCGTCAGTGCCATCAATGACTTGGCTCCGCCAACGGGTGTTCCTGCGGCACAGCCATTCCGGCAAGCCAGCCAGGCAAAAGACTTTCCTTCCCTGCGTTGGAACGAAGCGCGTAAAATCATCTTTGTTCCGGCCGGAGAGCACCTGTTTACCCGTGATCTCATCGTAGGAAAAAATCACGAACTCCACCTGGCGCCGGGGGCCATTATCCAGCTCAACAAGGGATCAGCCATCATTAGCTACGGCGCAGTACGGGCGATTGGAGCGGAAGAATTACCCATTGAGATCACCACGACCGATGGTACCGGGCAGGGCCTACAGGTATTCAACGCAGCTACCGCTTCGGTGCTGAAACGGGTTGTTTTCCGGGGTCTCACCAACTTGCACAAGGGAGACTGGGCGTTAACGGGCGCCGTGACTTTCCTGGCCTCCGCCGTCCAAATAGAGGAATGCCTTTTTATTAACAACCACAGCGAGGATGCCCTTAATATGATTCGCAGCACTTTTAGTCTTATCAATTGCGTCTTCCGGCAAATCAGTTCCGATGCTTTTGACAGCGATTTCTGTAAAGGAACCCTCACCAATTGTTTCTTTACCGAGGTCGTCAACGATGGCATGGATTTTTCGGGTAGTGTAATTACGGTGGTGGATGCCCACACCAAAGGGTGTGGCGACAAAGGCATCAGTGCGGGAGAAGCCAGTGACATCACGGTGCTCGGTGCCGTCATCGAACAAAGCCCCATCGGGATTGCTTCCAAAGATGAATCCACCGTCAATGCCCGCAATATCCAATTGACGGACTGCGGACAAGGGTTGGTTGTTTTCCAGAAGAAACCTGAATACGGGCCTGCTTTCCTTTTGGTGGAAGGCCTGCAACTGAAAAATGTAACCCGGTTATACCAAATTGGCCCGGGAAGTCGTTTGCAAATCGATGATGTTTTACACGAAAACTAACGAATTAATGACACGAGGTGCTTATCTTACGGGTATCTATCAGGGTTTACTAACCATTAAGCTATCATTCATGCGAATTCCTCTACTGCTTTTGTCTTTGTTGATCGGTGCGGCAGCTCCGGCGCAAACGTTCCAATGGAATGGAAACACCAGTGCCAAAACCCCCGAACCGGTAGCCAAGGATGCCCTGGCCGATGAAATAGGGTATGCCATCTATTACGCCGATTATCTGGATGGGAATCCTACTGCATTGGGTGAAATTTACCACCAGGACATGATGACTGCCGGCCACAAAAAACTCCCGCTGGGCACCATTGTCAAGGTCACCCGTCTGGATAATGGCCTCAATACCACCGTTCGCATCAACGACCGCGGCGGTTATGGGGAAGATTGTGTCATCGACCTGAGTAAAGCGGCGGCGGCCCAGATTGATCTGCTCCGCGTAGGCCGTACCCGGGTTAAGCTCACCGTCATGGGCTACAGCAACAGCAACCCGTCCACGTCGGCCAATTACCAAACCGCGGCGCGTAAGGAGCCTCAGTTGACCGCCCGTAGTGTTGCCCAACCAGCAGTGTATACCTACGAGCCGGTATCCGCACCGGTACCGGCACCCAGCAATAACAGTGGTCTTACGGCTAGAACAATCTCCAGCCCGGCGACTAATTCAGCCCCCTACTCCAACGACAACCAACCTGCGTTGCAGGCCCGGGGTATTCCTCAAGCTTCGGTTAGGCAGGGTGTGGAAGAAGTAGCTATTCTGGCCAATCCCGTCAATGGATTTGCCGTTCAGCTGGGTTCTTACAATGAATTCTCCAACGCCGAACGCCACGTCGTCACCTTACAACGCAGAGGTTTTAATAGCCTCTTCGTACTCCAGGAGAAGCGGGCCGACGGGGCAACGATCAACCGGGTCATAGCCGCTCCGTTTACTGCTGTGTCCGATGCCCAGAACTACCTCGAGGAACTCCGGCAATATCACCAGATGGAAGGTCTGGTGGTGCAGTTGCGGTAGGAAACTAAACAACCTGATTAGATCACCTCCTAACGGTTGCCGAACTGATAAAAAAATGCGTAAGCCAAGTGACTTGGCTTACGCATTTTTGTTTTTATTGGTTTACAACCGTCCGTGCCAACGGCGGGAATACAGGTACCACAACGACCAGCCACTGACCAGTAGCCAGTAGAAGATCTCGACCGCCCAGGTCCAGGCCAGGCTGGCGTGAACGTACTCGACCAACACATAAATATAGATGAGGTAAAAGGCAATGGCAAAGGCCTGAATTTTCAGTGCATAGCCCGAAGCGCCCACCCCCGAAACACTACTAAAAATGACGCTTCCAATAGAAAAGATGGACAAGATACCCGCCAATACGTAAAATACAGGTGTCGCTTTGGTGATGAGTGGAATGCCTTCGGCGCCGAGAAAAGGCTGGAGGAAAAAATGCGGAAAAAAGATAACCGGCAAGGTAATCAGGGCCGTGATGAATAAAGAGAAAACTCCCGTTTTCAAAATGATTGGAATAACAGCCTGGCGCTTGCGGTGACCAATAAAGCCACCTACCAGGGTGCTAATCCCCGCGGCGAATCCCCAACTGGGAATAGACAGTACCAGGTAGACCATCTGGGCCAAAATGGTGATCGCCAGCGCTTCTTCCCCCAGATTTTCTACAATAGCCATGAACAGAAACCAACTCCCCAGCCCAATGATCGGTTGTAACACCAGGGGAATGGATAGGATATATTGCTCCCGAATTAACGCCCAGTTCAACCGGGGCCACTGAAAGATGCGGTAACGCCGGTTCTGGCGATCCCAGATCATGTACAGGATGAAGGCTACGAAGGCCGCCACTTCGGCCAGAGTAGATGCCAGCCCCGCACCCGCAATTCCCATGGCCGGAAAACCGTAATGGCCAAAGATGAGCGCATAATCCAACACGATATTGACGACGGCTAATAAAAACGTATCGAAAATCAAAAAACGGGGTCGGGCAATACCGGTATACAAAGAAATGAGCGCTACGCCGGTATAGGAAAAAAAGACACCGTACTTACGGGTGCTGACATATTCCAGGCTTTTTTCGAAGACTACCGGAGAATCGACCAATACCTTGAAGAGGTAATAGCAGCCGAAAGTCATAAAAAGAAACATGAAAACGGAAAGAAAAAACAGAAAGATAAAAGCGGAATGAAAGGTCTTGCCCGCATCTTCGTATTCTGATGCACCAGCACGGCGGGCAATGAGAATTTGTCCTCCCCGACTAAACCCAAAGCCAATGGCCGCTACGATCAGGTAAAACACACTGACGAAGCCAATGCTCGCAAAGTCTTCCACACTTAAATGAAAAAGGAAAATCCGATCCGTTAAGGTGATGATATTCTGCGCCGCACTGCCAATCATAATAGGCGCGGCAATGGTAATTATTTGCTGGTAGGAAGTGGTCAGGCGCATAGCCCATAAAGGTAAGCCGATGGTCCTGAATTTTATCTTAAAGACATCAAATTCTCTTTCACTGGCAGCATTTTATGCTCCCATAAGACTCAGGACCATGCTGAATTGTATATTTAGGTTAAATTTCTTTTAACCGTAAACCAAGAGCCATGTTGTTTAGAATGATCCTTACCTTTAGCGGTTTGTTGCTGTTGCTGACAGCTTGTACCCCGGAGCCTAAACCACCGGAGAATATGCCTACCATGTATCAAAAAATGACGATTGCCGCCCCCGTGGCTGCGAAAATACCCAAGGAACTGACCATTCATGGGGACACCCGCACAGATGACTATTACTGGCTCAACGACCGGGAAAACCCGGAAGTGATCGCTTACCTGAACGCCGAGAATGCCTACCAGGAAGCGGTGATGGCGGACACCAAAGATTTTCAGGAGAAGCTGTTCCAGGAAATGAAGGGGCGCATCAAAGAAGACGACGAGTCGGTTCCCTATAAGGACAATGGCTATTTTTACCTGACCCGCTACGAGGAAGGTAAGGAGTACCCCATCTATTCCCGCAAAAAGGACAACCTGCAAGCGCCGGAAGAGGTCATGCTCAACGTGAACGACCTGGCCAAGGGCTACAGCTTTTTCAACGTAGCCGGGCAATCGGTCAGCCCCAGCAACGAGCTCCTTGCTTACGGCGAGGATACCCTGAGCCGGCGCATTTACACCATCCGCTTCAAGAACCTGAAGACGGGTGAAATGCTAGCCGACGAAATCCCCAACACCACGGGGGGGGCCGTGTGGTCCAACGATAACAAATACGTCTTCTACTCGGTAAAAGATGAAACCCTGCGCCCGGTAAAAGTTTACCGCCACCAAATGGGTACCCCCAGCACGTCGGACAAGCTGATCTACGAAGAAAAAGACGATACGTTCTCCGCTTATGTCTACAAGACCAAATCCAAGAAATACGTGGTGATCGGCGCCTACCAAACCCTTAGCCAGGAATACCGTGTACTCAACGCCGATAACCCGACGGGCGAATTTCGCCTGATTCAGCCCCGCGAGCGCGGCCTGGAATACAGCATTGGCCACTTCGGCGACAAATTCTACATCCGCACCAACCTGGACGCCCGCAACTTCCGCCTGATGTCGACCCCGGAAAACGCCACCACGAAAGAAAATTGGACGGAAGTCATCCCCAACCGCGATGACGTCCTCTTCGAGGACATGGACATGTTCAAGAACTACCTCGTGCTGAGCGAGCGCAAGAACGGCATCACCCAGTTGCGCATCCGCCCCTGGAGTGGCGCCGCCGAACACTACATCGAATTTGGCGAAGCCGCTTACGTGGCTGCTACCAGCACCAATCCGGAATTTGATACCGATGTGCTCCGCATCAGCTACCAGTCCATGACGACTCCCGTGACGGTGTACGACTACGACATGGGCAGCAAGCAGCTCACCGTGATGAAGCAGCAGGAAGTACTGGGCGATTTTGATCCGGCCAATTACGAATCGGAACGCCTCTACGCGACGGCCCGCGACGGAGCTAAAGTCCCCATCAGCATCGTTTACCGCAAAGGGTACAAAAAAGATGGCCAGCAGCCCCTCCTACTCTACGGCTACGGTTCTTACGGCGCCAGCATGGATCCTTATTTCAGTTCGGCACGCCTGAGCCTGCTCGATCGGGGATTCGCTTTCGCCATTGCCCACATCCGCGGTGGCGAGGAAATGGGTCGCCACTGGTACGAGGATGGCAAATTGCTGAAAAAGAAAAATACGTTCAACGACTTTATCGACTGTGGCGAATTCCTCATCCAGGAAAAATATACCGGTAAAGACCACCTCTTTGCCCAGGGAGGCAGCGCTGGTGGCCTGCTGATGGGTGCCGTGATCAATATGCGCCCCGACCTTTGGAAAGGGGTCATCGCCGCCGTACCGTTTGTAGACGTGATCACCACCATGCTCGACGAAAGCATCCCCCTCACCACGGGTGAATACGACGAATGGGGCAACCCCAACGAAAAGCAGTCCTACGACTACATGCTGTCCTACTCGCCCTACGACCAGGTGGAAGCCAAGGATTATCCCGCCATGCTCGTGACCACGGGCCTGCACGACTCGCAGGTACAGTACTGGGAACCGGCCAAGTGGGTAGCCAAATTGCGCGAAATGAAGACCGACAAAAAACCCTTGCTCCTGCACACCAACATGGATGCGGGTCACGGAGGATCCTCCGGCCGGTTTGAGCGCCTAAAGGAAGTGGCGCTGGAATATACTTTCCTACTTGATCTGGCGGGGAAAACCGGGATTAAGGGATAGTCAGTCACTTCACGTGACCACCATCATATCTAAAGCGGCAGCAAGGAACCTTGCTGCCGCTTTATTTTTATACGTGTGACCAATATGCTTGGTCGGGGGCCACACAAAAAAACCCAAATCCTGGCCAGGTGATTGGACCAAAATTCGGGATTTTTCATTTCCGCTGTTGCCAAATAGCGTTTTGCTTACTTATTCAGTACCAGGCGAATAGCCAGGTCGAATTCATCGTAGATGGTGTTGTCGCCCAGGCTATCGAAGAAACTGCCAGAACCGTAACGCACATCAAAATCAGAGCGATCGATGGTTACTTCTCCCGTAGCTACTTGCTGGCCTTTCTCTTGCGCGATCTGCACGTTGAAGCGAATCGGTTTGGTGGTTTCCTTGATGGTCAGGTTACCCGTAACTTTATAGCTACCGGGCGTACCGCGGCTTACCACCTGGGTGATTTGGAAAGCGGCCGTAGGGAATTTCTCTACGCCAAAAAAGTCAGCTGACTTCAGGTGACCTTCCAATTTGCCTTTTCCGGCACCCTCCAGGTCGGTGCAATTAATCGTTCCCATATTCAGGAGGAAAGAACCGCCAACCAGCACGCCGTCCTGCATCTGCAACTCGCCCTTGGTCAACTTCAGGGTACCCGTGTGGAATCCCAATACTTTATACCCTTTCCACGTCACGACCGAATTGTTCGTATCTACACTTACCGCATCAACGGGTGCGGTAAAGGCCAAAGTCAGTGCTGCCAACGCAAAAAAGATCAAGCTTAACTGTTTCATAATCAAAATTGGTTTAAAAGTTTCGAATAGTTGTTTAGTCATTAAATGTATATACATCTATTATAGTTGAGCAAACAGGCTTATTTCTTTGTTTTTCTTGAAAATCTAACGTTTGGGGGGGGTGGTGTTTTCAAAAACATATAAAATAGTACGTATACTTACGAAAAGAACAGACATTCAGATAAAAAGCAACTCGCCTGGCAAAAAAGCCAGGTAATTTTGACCTTTTTTTTTCATCCAAGTACAAGCGCAAAGCGCGCTGCGCGGTCTTGTCCTCTCTGACTCATTATTCATTATGAGATACATCCAACCAACGGCATTCGCCGCACTCTGGCTCACGCTATTGACCACCCCAGCTTTTGCGGGGGGGGGGTAAAAATCCCCTATCCACCATCACCTTTTAGTTTCGTGGAAAGCTCCTTGCAAGTACATCCTGGCGAAGTAGCCACGGTTTGCGTACAGCGATCGGGGTTTACGCAATCTTTTAACTCCTTTATTTATGTGGATTTGAACAACGACGGCACTCCACATTCAGGCGATTTTCGCTATGCCACACTCAGTTTTCCTTTAAACCAAAACCAAGTTTGCTTTGATTTGCCTATTGCGGCGGTGAATGTGGCAGCGAGCTATGACCTGAATATTCGGGGTACGGAGGAGGTTTTGGTGGTGGAAGTAACGCCCAATAATGAACTATTTTGCGGTGTTTTTAAGAACAATAATCCAGCAAATGCTAGTCCCTCTACAGAAGGGAACAGTGATTTTGATTTCTCCGATCGGTTCGGAAATTATTACACTGCCGAAGAGCTGGCCTTCAACACAGCGGGGATTATGTGTGCTTCTTCCGGTCATTTTTTGCTGGACTTTTCACCAGATTTCACACCTGAACAAGCCAATACCATCTGCCGAGCATTTGAAGATATTTCCTTGCTTTTCAATTCTGCGCATTCAGATATTCCTATTCGTATTAGAAAAGAAGATTTAGGAACGGGCATCAACGGTGCCGCTACCGCTTTTTGGAGAGCTGATGGTCTATTCAATGGCTGTGGTATTGAAAGCAATTTGGTGTGGGAACACATCAATACCGACGCCGATTTTGATCAAATTTTGGCACCAGGATATAGCGCTGGAGAATTCCGCATCAATCTAACGGGTGTACAATGGCATACCCTGAATTTGGATGCAGGCGGAGATTTCAACAACCCTGGAGTAGGTGCTATCGCTACCGATCTTTATTCACTTGCTCTACACGAAATCATGCATATACTTGGGTTCAGTTCCAGAATTACAGCTGATGGTTCTCCTTTAAATGGCTTTTACTCGCTCTGGGATCGCCAGTTGATGGGGAATTTTCCGTCTACTACGCCCCCTATTTCGATTATTGTACCCATAACAAACAATCCCGAATGTTGTGATGCACACCAGTACAATCCAGCCATTGGGATAGACCCTGGATTGCTAAATATTAATTGTAATTTAAGCAATCCCGAAGCCGTTTTTTACCAATATGGCCCAAACCCAAGCGATAGGGCAACCGTGTTTGGAGATTATGCCCCTGGAAGTTTTAATGACCTTACCGCTCAGACCATCAATATCCTGAGCCACATCAACCGTGTGTGCAATAATGAGCCTTACGTCATGCACTCAAGCCTTGTCCAGCGTTAACCAGGTATGCATACGCGTCGCTCCTTTGCAAGGGTATTCAAGGTAGTGCTCGTCCATTAATCGCATCAACTCTTCATTAAGGGCACTTTCGCCTTTAGGCTCGTAGTACCA
>Ga0208544_10000098_pt1 | contig 67139 bp, 36 predicted proteins | sample DEB08_DNA_9_FD_184526 | JGI IMG/M metagenome (GOLD analysis project Ga0208544, IMG submission 184526) | Aqueous microbial communities from the Delaware River and Bay under freshwater to marine salinity gradient to study organic matter... | ecosystem: Environmental > Aquatic > Marine > Coastal ...
CCATGCCATCATTACCCTTGGCGGACGATTCGAGGTCCAACTCCAGCGGCAAGCGAAACTTCAACTCGCTCGGATTGAAGTACTGAAGAGCGTCCAACACGGCCGTCACCCCCACATTGTTGTAGGTTTCCCGGCTCTGGTACTGCATGAGTACGTAGCGGTAGTATTCGTAGGCGTCCTTGTACCGGCCAAGGGCAGCCAGCATATTGGCCATCTCGAATACTTCCACCAGGCCAACCAGTTTCTCGGCCGAACGATGGGTCAAGGCTTCGCGGTCGGCAAGGCTGGGATAGCCGGGAATGAGGTCTGGTATGCCGTAAGCCTGGTAAAGTTTCCCGATCAATTTATCGCCCTGGTCAAAAAGGCCATAGCCCGCGGAGTAACCGAGAAATCCACCCAGGTAATCCGCTTCGGTTTCGTCGGCGGTATCATCAGCCAGGCTGTCGAGGGTCATCGCGATGGCCAGGTCCTTATTGGCGGCCACAAAACCTTCCCGCCAGGCGTGCTTCTCGTAATAATGGGTCAATTCGTGACCCAGTAAAAAAGCCAGTGCGGCATCTTCCACTTCGGGACCCATGCTGGCGCATACCTCAGCGGCTTTTTCTTCCAGGGTAATTTCCATTTTGCCGTAGTCGATATAAGCAACATACCCTACCGCCTTGCTCATGGTAAAAGCTGGGGGAGGATAACGGAAATCACCGCGGGCCTGCACCAGCCGGTCGTACACCGCCATTGCTTTTTGAGCGATAGGCGTATCGTTGATACCAGGGCCGCTGCTAAGCGAAGCACCCGGTTTTTTGGCCAGGGGCAAGGTGCCAAAACTGCGGTTCTGGGCAGTTGCACTTTGAAAAAGTCCGAGGATCAGAAAAAAGGTAAGCAAGTGTTTAGGGCTCATAGTATAGGGAATTAAAGAAAAGGTCAAAGGGATTCTCCTATTGGATTAGATCAATAAATGTAGGTTTTTTATTTTAAACCGTCAAAATCAGGCCTAAATAAGCACAGATATTCAATTTCGTTGTCTGTACTTATTGTATATTTGATCAGCTCAAAAAAAGTTACGCTTTGGGTATCTAACACCTGCTTAAACCTTCACCGATGAAAATACGCCCCAGCCTCCTTGCACGTATGAGCAGCCACCTGTTGGTTACGTCCCTTCTCGTTCTGGTGTCTTCCAGCTACCAGGTCGTGGTGGCGCAAGACCTGCACATCTATTACAATGCTTTTACCGATTCCACTTATTACCTGCAAAATGGCGTCTCCCTCAACCAACCTACCGTGCGCAAGGGTAGCAACGTAATATTGCACATAGAAAATTACAACAATTACCTTTACAACGTCAAGGTTAAAAGTCAAAATGGCAACTCCAGCATGGCCAATGGCAACCCAATTGACCTGAACGGGTTGAAGGGCGGTGGCGGCGGATCGCCGTTGGGGTTGCTGTTTGGTGGCGGCAGTCCGCTGGGCGGAATGACCAGTTTATTGAATTTATCAACTGGCCCGGGGTCTGGTTTTGCCGGAAACGATCGAGACCTCAGCAGTGATGCCCTGGCGGAAACCAGGTCTGCCTTTAACCTGGCGGTACAGCGGGCTGATGCCCGGGCCGAAAAAATCGAAGCTGTCCAGGAAAAGGTTCAACAAATGCTGGAAGCCCAACAAATACAAGCTTTCGCGGCCCAGGAAATAAAGCGGCTGCGGTTTAATCCGTCTTTATCTCCCCAGCAAATCAAGCAATTCACCCAGGAGTACATCAGTCGGATATTCGGAAAGGTGGATCCTAAGCAAATCGACCTGCCCACGGTAATCGAAAAATCCAATGCCCAGGCTGGATTTTCTGCCTTAACATCCGACTACGAGGCCAATGTGTCCAAATACAGGGAGGAGGTTGCTCAAATGAGCAGGATGCTGCTGCAATTTGATTTGCTCGAGGACAGCCAGTCGGAAAAGTTGGCGAGCCTTAAACAAGAAGCGAATGAGGTGGTGGCAGCCGCCACAGACAACCTGTCTTCCTACCAGGAAAATGTCCAGTCATTAGAGACTAAAGTAGCCAGCATGCAAAGTCTGGACACCCAGGCGCTGACGGAGTTGCGGATAGATTACCTGGTGACGATGGAGAATGATTTTTCCAAAACCTTCCGCTACCCGGCCACCAGTGATGAACTGAATTTACAACTGACCTTCACCCCCATCGATTCCGTGGGCATCCCGAATCTGACCAGCCGCACAGTTCCCCCGATTGCGGTAAAAGTTTTTGGCGGCCTGCAGATCAATGCCAGCCTGGGCCTCAGTTTTGGTCAGTTTTTCGAACGCCCAGAGACGTTCTACGTGCGGGACTCCACTATTCGGAGTAGCGAACAGGATGCTTTTTCCCCTATTCTGACCTCTTTTGTCCACTTCTACCCACAGAGCCGCAAGGAGACTTCCGTGGGCGGTTCGTTTGGGGTGGGGATACCTTTGGGTGGTAGCGGTGGCGGTAGCCTGGACGCCATCACCTTTTTTCTGGGACCCAGTTTAATTATGGGTCGCCAACAGCGCTTTGTCCTCAGCGCTGGCCTCATCGGTGGCAAAGTGGACCAACTGACCAGTGGTTACCAGGTTGGCGATCCGTTTGATTTCCAGCCTGACCTGCTCCAAACGGAAGCCGTTTACAAACTGGGTTATGCCGTTGGGCTGTCCTTTAACCTGGCGAGTCGGAATTGAGTAGCGGGTGAGGATTTAGCAAACAGTAACTGAATCAATGTGATAAGATTGGGCATCCTTACTCAACCAACCCGGGAAAAATAAGCGGCAATACAGTGTTTAGCGTCCTGCCAGCCAATGCGGTTCAGGCGGTATCCTACCACCCCGGCGAATTCGTCTCTAATGACGATCCGTGCATGGGCGAGGAATTGTAAATGCTGGCTTATCGTACTGGAAGCAAGAGGAAGTTTTTCCGTCAGCTCTTTGTGGATTAAAAATTCGTGTTGTTGGAGTAATTCTATGATCTGCAAACGTGCCGGATGGCACAGTGCTTGCGCGTAGCGGGAAGTTTCCTGGTTGCTAAAGGAGAAGAGAAAGCGTTTGTTTTGTGGCATAATCAAGAAATTTTGTGCCACACAATATATAAAATGTTTTTTATTTTTAATAAAATAACAAAATATTTTTATTTTATTCCTCGGAAGAGTGAATCGTCAAAACGTAAAGATGCGTTTTTACGATTGAAAATCTCCCGAGCCTAAATGAATTCCTCCAACGTAAAGATGCGTTTTTACGGTTGAAAATCTCCCAAGCCTGAATGAATTCCTCCAACGTAAAGATGCGTTTTTACGATTGAAAATCTCCCGAGCCTAAATGAATTCCTCCAACGTAAAGATGCGTTTTTACGATTGAAAATCTCCCGAGCCTAAATGAATTCCTCCAACGTAAAGATGCGTTTTTACGGTTGAAAATCTCGCCCACCCAGAACAGTCTCGGCAATAGTAATGGCAAGCTCACTCCGTCGCGCCCCTCTCCATCATTCACTTCTCCATCATTCCCGATACCTTATCCACAATAGCTTCCACCAGCATCGGCATGGCGTACTTTTTTCCCGTCACCTGGAATCCCCCTAATACCTTTGCACCTTTAAACAAACGCCCGCGAATCGTTACTTCGTCGGCATCATTAATGGTGTAAAGTCCTTTGATGGAATAAGCGTCGTCGTATTCATTCACATCTACGTAGATGACCTCGGCCTGCGCCCCGCGAGCGGTTACCTCCTGAAAATAGGCCGCCAACTCCCTGGTCAGGCCCAACCCATCGTCAAAACTTTCCTCATCCTGAAAGTTGTTGCGGATGAAGACGGGCTTGACCTGCGCCAGGGGAATCTTTACCTGGTCATCGACAATTCCTATATCGAAACTGCTGCCCCCTTCCGGAAAAGCCAAAACCGGTACCTGAACCTGCCGGATACCTTTGGCCAGGACCGGCACCTCGTCGCGTGCATACTGAAAAAGCGTCATCACATCTACTCGTTTGTCGTTGGTCAGGGCCAGGCCACTCATCCCTTTCAACAAACTAAAGGTGAGCAGGCCCTGGCCATACTGGCTCGCTTCGAAACTCACTTTATCGGCCGCAGCCCCCGTGAGGATAAACATGCCCGTGCGGTCTTTCATACGATCAAAAGCGCGGATTTGGGAAGAACTGAGTGCCCGCGCCCGCAAGAAGGCCAATGATTCGACGACCTTGCCCGAGTTGCAGGCATCCAGGATCATGACCTGCTTTCTGGCAGGGATGGCGGTAAGCCAACGGGTCAGGTCTTCGGAAGAAATGGTGTAGTTGTTGCGGACTTCGTCGTCCTTGAGGTCGGCGCTGGCAATGTCTTTGGTCAGGTAGTAAAATTGGCTTTTTTCGGCACTGCCGTAGGTGAGCCCGTGCCCGGAAAAATAGACGGTCAGGATATCGGTAGGCCTGGCCTGGGCAGCAAAGGTGGCGAAAGCAGCTGCTATATTGGCTTTTGAAGGCATTTCACCGGCTGTTTTTGCGGCGGTCGTTAATACCTTTAAGTGGATGCGATCTTCGAATAAACGACTACCCGCTGCCTGGAAGGCGCTGGCCATGGCTGCAGCGTCGAGGTCGGGGAAAGCCAGGTCCAGGTCCCGGCCGTTGTAATCGGAAGTCCCCACCGCAATGACATAAAGGTGAGGTTTAGCGGTACCCAACGTCTCCAGGGTGCTGCTCCCGGCACCTTTACGGGTACTGGCCACCGGTGGCGTATAAGTAAGTTTATAAGCCTGGCTTTTCAGCCAGTTGGCACGATTATAGGCACGCAGCGCCAGGGTGTTGGCGCCCGGCAGGTAGAACTTGTCATAGTCCTTCAGATTGACCGACAGCACGGTTGCCCGCCCGGGGTTAATATCCGCGGCCATTTCTTTGCCGTTGATAAAAAGGCTGAGTTGGCCCAGACCACCAGATCGGACCGTAAGCGCAATGTGAAGCACGGTGTCCGCAATACTCGCCCTGATTTCCGGATAGAGTTCCACCACCTGCAGGGCAGATACGTCCCGGACGGTACCTTCGTCAATACCGATATTTTTTTGTAGCAACCCGGGTTCGTAATAGCGTTCCTTGAGCTGATCCAGTTCGATAAGCTCCAGCCCGACCATATAGTACATTTGTTTCATGGCTCCCGGCGATGCGTCAAAGAGCCCTAACGGTGTGGTAACCACCCAGTCGGTAGAGTCAATAAAAGTTAAATTGGCTAATTCCTTGCCGTTTTGGGTATCCCAGATGGTCATGGTGTTATTCTGGTTGACCGTAACCACCTGGTTTCTACCGGGCACATAGGTTGCTTTTTTAACCGTTTTGGTTGATTCACCAAAGGTGCGCTGTTCTTTCCCTTCAAGATCCCACAGGCTGGCTGTTCCATCCAGGTTACGGGTCAACACTTGCCTGCCATTGGGTGCAGAGGCACCATAGAGTAGGCCCCCGTGTCCGGAAAAAACCTGCCGCTCCACACCAGAGATGTCCAGCATCCTGATCAGGCAGCTTGTTTTTGCCAGGCTTTCTGTCAAAATTTGTTTCCCATTGGGTAAAAAAACAGCGGTCGGGTTATACAAATCACCCGTATATCCGGGATAAGTAGCCAGGGCGTTCCCCGACAAATCCCACAGGATAATCCGCTTATCGTTACTGGCGGTCAAAACCGTTCGCCCATTGGGAGAAAAAGCCACCGAACTGACGACGTCGGTATGTCCGTTAAAAACTTGTAACAATTGTCCGGACTGATCCCATAGGTTGGCGGTATTGTCCTGCGTTCCAGTCAAAATTTGTTGGCCATCGGGCGAAAAGACCGCCGAGGTGACGTAACCGGTGAAAGTTTGTAATTCGTGGCCAGAAAGGTCCCAGAGCCTGGCGGTACCATCATCACTCCTGGTTAGCACCTGGGTTCCGTCGGGGGAAAAAACGGCCGAAGTAACCACATCGCGGTGTCCCTTAAAGGGTTGGAGTTCCATTGTGGAGAGGTCCCAAAGCATAGCGGCAGACAAACTATCCCCCGATCCATTGATCAATATTTTTTTACCGTCGGGCGAAAAGTCGACGCCGCCAACTGAATTGGAATGCCCGGTAAAGACCTGTACTTCCGCCCCCGACAATTGCCAAAGTTTGGCGATCTTAATTTCATGGCCCGTTAAAATTTGTTTGCCGTCGGGCGAAAAAGCGACCGCATGGATGACGTCAGTAGCGGAATACCCGGAGAAGGTCTTTAAAAGCTGGCCAGACAGGCTCCAGAGCATAATTTCGCCGTTCAAAGTGCCCGTTAACAGTTGTTTTCCGTTGGGTGAAAACGCGAGGGAACGAACGAAAGAGGGTGGAACAAAGGTCTGTAGCTGCTGGCCCGAAATATCCCATAGCCTGGCTTTACCACCCCCGTCGCTGGTTACCACCAATTGTCCGTCGGGGGAAAAAGCCAATGCATTGATGGCGGCAGTAGAAGCAGGATCGGCGAAAGACCTGACCACCTCGCCCGACAATTCCCAGAGCAGGGCTTTGCCCCCCAATGTTCCCGTCAAAAGCTGTTGGCCATCGGGTGAGAAAGCCAGGCCGAGCACCGCCGAACCATCGGCATTAAAGGTCCTCAGCTGCTGGCCCGAAATATCCCACAATTTGGCCGTTCCATCCTCGCTACCCGTCAAAATCCGTTGCCCATCGGGCGAAAAAGCGACCGCATAGATGGCATTAACGATGACCGGATCGGAGAAGGTCTGTAATTTGCGCCCAGACAAGTCCCAAAGTTGGGCGGTGCCGTTGAAACTGCCAGTTAAAATGGTTTTACCGTCGGGCGAAAAGGCGACGGCACTACACCACCCATTGGCAGCGAAAGCCTGCAATTCGCGCCCGGCCAGGTCCCAAAGTTTGGCCGTACCATCCCAACTGCCGGTTAAAACGGTTTGCCCGTCGGGCGAAAAAGCGACGGCACTGACCACGTCAGTATGGCCAATTGGCACCTGCAAACGCGGCACCTGGCTGTATAGCAGCGTCGATAGGAGTAGTAAAAGGGGTAGGATGTAGTGTTTCATAGTGTTGTGTGTGAGTGTGAGTGTTTACAAGCAGTAGAAGTGGCGCAAATGCCAAACTACCCCCAGCTCGCGGAAGCTGGTTTCAAAAGAAAAACTACCGTTGTTTACTCAAAAAACCAGCAACGGCATCGATTATTTGTTCCGCGAGCACCTCCTGTTTTCCGACCGTACCGGAAAACGGTATGGTCATCAACTCTTTGTCCTGGCGGTACAATTTGGCCTCTCCGGCAATGGTTTCTCCCTCGGTCCGGTAGGTCCCACCGAGGTAATAATGGTCACCGGAGAATTCGTTGAGGTCCCAGAACGCCAACACCGGATCGGCTTCCGCACCAAGCCCCTGGAGATAGCCGTCTACGGCTTTGGACACCGCCTGCAGGTCTTTGAATTTTTGGCCATCAATGAAGTTGGTGTGGATAAAGACGGGTAGAATCTGCGGGATCTGGTAGGGGGGTTCCCCGGCAATAATTCCAATATCGTAACTTGCCGCGCCGATCATTTCCGGCTGCTGCACCTTTTTGATATCCTTGGCGAGCAGCGGCACTTCTTCCATTGCACTGCTGAAAAGTTGGCCGATATCGATGAAGGTTTTATTGGCAGCCGCCACCTTCGGCATGTTGTTGAGCAGGCTGTAGGTGAGCAGGCCGTGCCCAAACCGGCTGGCTTCGAAACTCGACTTGTCGGCAGCGCTGCCAGCCAACACGAACATGCCGCTGCGGTCTTCCATACGTTGCAGGGCACGGCGCTGATCGGCGTTGAGCGATTTCTCGCCCGGTGCCAGGCTTTCTACCACCCGGCCCGAGTTGCAGGCGTCGAGAATGAGTATGCGTTTGCGGGCTTTCACCTGCTGAATCCATTTCTGCAGGGTGTCCTGGGCGATGGCCTGGGTATTGAGAATTTCCGGGTCGTCGAGTTTGTCGCCGATGATATCGGTGGTGAGGTAGTAGAACTGTCCTTTTTCACTGTTGGGCGGATAGGTAACCCCGTGCCCCGAGAGGTAGACCAACAGGACATCGTTGGGGGTGGCCTGGGCGGCAATTTCCTGCATGGCTGTGGCAATTTCGGCCTTGCGGGGCCAGGGGTCGGCGCTGGTGGTCAGCAGCTTAATGGTCATGTTGTCACCAAAGAGCTGCTTGCCGGTAGCCGTCAGGGCCTCGGCAAAGGCTACGGCGTCCTTGTCCGGGTAATTGAGCCGGAGTTGTTCGCCGCGAAAATTGGAGGTACCGATCACCAGGGCGTAGAGTTTGATGGCCTCCAGGTCAGCGTCCCTGGTTGCGTTCAACGGCCGGAGGTTGTCGCCAGCCACTCCCCGACCGCTGACGCCAACTGGCCGGTAATTGATCGGGTAGGCAGGGCCTTTGAGCCAACCAGCTTGGTTGTAGGCCCGTAAAGACAAGCGATTGATGGAGTCGGTAATAAAATAAGCTGAAAAGCGCTTCAGATCCACCTCGAAGTCCGCTTTGAAATCCGGGTTGGCGTTGTCGGCTAAAGTAATGTGGTCATTGAGTAGCAGGATTACCTGACCAATACCCCCTTTACGCGGTTCCAGATGAATCTTTAATCGGTCATTTTCCAGGGAAACCCGGTCGATCAAAGGATAAAGGGATAGCTGGTCCAATTCATTTACCGGGCGGGTTCCACCCGGAGCTATCCCCAATAACTTGGGCAACAGATAGGGTTCGTAGTACCGCTCCTGGAGCTGTTCCAGTTCGATCACTTCGCGACCGACGGTATAAAACATCCATTTTCTGGCACCGGGTGAGGCATCGAACAAACCGCTCGGGGTGGTCACGACCCAGTCCTTTTCGCCCAGGGCGATTAGGGCGGCCAATTCTTTGCCACTGGCGGTTTCCCAGAGGCGCAGGGCGTAATCGGTACCCGCGCTGTACACAAAGCGGCCGTCGGCCGAAAAGGCCAGGGCCAATACGCCATCCTTTGGCCCGTCGAAGCGACGAATCACCTGGCCCGTCCGGGCATCCAACAACTGGATGGGGGGTATTTCTTCCCGACTGTCAGAGATAGCCACCAGCAACGTTTTATTATCCGGAGAAAAGGTAAAAACGGGATTCAGTCCTGCTCCTTCCACCACAAACATGTTCAAAAGCTGTCCGCTTTCCAGGTCAAAAAGACGGCATACTTTTTCCTGGGTATAAAATTCTACGTGGCAATGTAACAGCAATTTCCCGTCTGTCGACCAGGTAAAGGTTTCGGAATCATCCCCATAAATCGGGAAGGCGTACCCAGCAAGGGTACGTACCATTTTACCCGTTTCCAGATTCCAAAACTCAGCCCCCTTCGGCACACGGTATCCATATTCATCGGTACCATAGGATTTGGCAATTCCGAAGCGCAGATCCGGACTAATGGCTTTGAAATCCTGTTCCAGAAGCAACAAAGAACGATCCCGATCCAGGTCCCATACCCATAAGGTATCCTGTACATCCCATCCTTTTTGAATAAAGATGGCCTTTTTAAGGTCTGCCGACAAGTAGGTGGCTACTGGCGCAGGGATAGTTTTGGAAAGCAGCGGTAATTTTTTGACCAAAGTAGTGGGCGTTTGCCAGATTTGGAGCTGCGCAGTGGGTTCAGCCGTCAACTGAAAGGGATTGTTGTGCTCATCTACTCCACTGGCGCCTGGCCACGTCCCGGTGATGCCGCCCGTGGTAAAATTCCAAAACCGCAGGCCCGTCTCCATGGGAACAAATACCCCCTCTTCCGTGGGCTGAGGAGCGGTTCCTGCAAAAAAACGGGCCTGCCCCTCGAAGGTCCGGATGAGTTGGCCGGTTTCTACCTCCCACAGTTGGATGTTTTTCTGGTCGGTAACAGCCAGCTGCTTACCATCGGGACTAAAGATGGCCATTTTGAAGCGCATGGAATTATCCGTCAGGGTGTGCTGGTCGCGCCCGGTGGCCAGATCGAATAGCCGGAGCGTATGCGGGCCTTCGCCCAGGATAGCCAGGGGGCTGGTGGGGCCAAAACCCAAAATAGGGGAAAAACCTTTCGCGTCAAATATTTCAAAGGACGTATACCATTCCTGAAACACTGCGGGCAACACCCCCTTGCGAATCATCTTCGCTGATTTGAGATCCCACAGCTCATAGTCCTGGTTTTCACGCCACAGGACAGCTTGCAGGAGCCTGGGTGAAACCACCGCGCCCTGCAATTGAAACCCTGCCGGACCAAATACTGGCAAGAAGCGATGGTTCTGCAAATCTCGCTGAAGGAATTCTCCTTCCGGTTGGTTTATGCCCACCAGGTACACCGCTTTTTCGTCGGCCGAAAAAACAGCACGACTTACATCCCCCTTGGTTTCGAAACCATCTACCACCGCATTACCAGGCAAGCGAAGCACTTGAAAACGGGTCACCTCCCGGTCATAATCGTAGGCTGTTTGCAAAACCAACCGCCCAGAAGGAGAAAAGAGCCCCCCTTCGCCGAATTTGGCATCCTTCTCATCGGAAAAAGCATCTTGTGAATCTCCAGTTCGAATTACGGTCTTATTTTCAATATCCCAAACCAAGTCTACCGGGTCGGTAGCGCTGTCGTTGAAGTACACAAATTGGGCATCCCCAGACAAGGTGACAGCATTGTAAGCACCGCGCTGATCGGTATACCGGATCAGCTTCCCTGTTTGTACATCCCAAAGTTTCATGCTGCTCCATCCAGCAGTGAGCAAATATTTTCCGTCTTGCGAAAAGCTCAGGTGGATAATGTCATCCCGGTGCCCAAGCGGCAGACCAAGTTCGGTTTTTTGAGCAGTGGCACCCGTAAACTGCATAAAAGCCACGAGGAAAAACAGCAATGATCGCATAGATTGATAATTCATAGTTGATAAATAAATAAAGCATATACGCTAAACCAACTGGTTATACTGGCTCATTGGGCTTTACAACATCTCCGACACCTTATCTACAATCGCTTCTACCAGCGCTGGTAGGGCGTCTTTTTTGCCCGTCAATTGAAAATCGCCCAGTGCGGTTTTGCCTTTAAAAAGGCGCCCCCGAACGGCTACGACCTCACCGCTGACGGTGTAACGGCCTTTGATGGAATAGGCATCCTCGTACGCATTCACATCCACGTAGATCACGTCGGCCTGGGCACCACGCGCAGTAATCTCCTGAAAATAAGCGGCCAGTGCCTGGGTCAGGCCCAACCCGTCGTCGAAGTTGTCCTCGTCCTGGAAGTTGTTGCGGATAAAAACCGGTTTGACCTGTGCCAGCGGGATTTTCACGCCCGCATCCACCATGCCAATATCAAAACTGCCGCCGCCAGCGGGGAAGGCCAATACCGGCACCTGTACCTGCCGGATGCCTTTGGCCAAAACCGGTACTTCGTCGCGGGCATACTGAAAAAGGGTCATCACGTCCACCCGCTTATCGGGTGTCAGCGCCAGGCCGCTCATGCCCTGCAACAAGCTGAACGTGAGGAGGCCCTGACCGTACTGGCTGGCTTCGAAGCTCACTTTGTCGGCCGCAGCGCCCGTGAGGATAAACATGCCTGTGCGGTCTTTCATGCGGTCGAAAGCCCGGATCTGGGAGGAGCTAAGCGATCGGGCTCCCACGGTAGCTAATGATTCGACGACCTTACCCGAGTTGCAGGCATCCAGGATCATGACCTGCTTTCTGGCGGGAATAGCGGTGAGCCAGCGGGTCAGGTCTTCGGAAGAAACGGTGTAGTTGTTGCGAACTTCGTCGTCCTTGAGGTCGGCACTGGCGATGTCTTTGGTCAGGTAGTAAAACTGGCTTTTTTCGGCGGCGCCGTAGGTAAGTCCGTGTCCGGAAAAGTAGACGATCAGGATATCGGTGGGCTTGGCCTCGGCCGCAAAAGCCGCGAAAGCTGCTGCTATATTGGCTTTCGAGGAGACCTCCTTGGCGGTCTTTCCGGTAGTTGTCAATACCTTCAAGTGGATGCGGTCTTCGAACAAACGACTACCCGCTGCCGCGAAGGCGCTGGCCATGGCGGCAGCGTCGAGGTCGGGGAAAGTGAGGTCCAATTCCCGGCCGCTGTAGTCGGAAGTCCCGACCACGATGGCGTAGAGCTCGGGCTTGGCATTGCCCAGCGTTTGGAGGGTGTTGCTCCCGGTGCCTTTCCCGGCCGCTGGTGGCGTGTAGGCCAGCTCATACGCCTGGCTCTTTAGCCAGTTGGCCTCATTGTAGACCCGCAGCGCCAGGGTATTGGTGCCCGGAAGGTAGAACTTGTTGTACGCCCGCAGATCAATCGAGAGGGTCGTTTTTCGGTCGGAATTAATGTCTGCTGCCATTTCTTTGCCGTTGATGAACAGGCTGAGTTGGCCCAGACCACCGGAGCGGATCGTTAGGGCTACATTAAGGGTAGTCGCCGTGATATCCGCCCTGATTTCGGGGTAAAGCGCTACCTGCTGAAGGGCGGATACATCGCGTACCGTGCCTTCGTCAAAACCCAATGTCTTTTGCAGCAACCCTGGTTCGTAGTAGCGTTCTTTGAGCTGTTCCAGTTCGATTAGCTCCAGCCCGACCATGTAGTACATTTGCTTCATCGCTCCGGGCGAAGCATCGAAAAGCCCCGAAGGCGTGGTGACGACCCAGTCGGTGGAATCAAGGAGGATCAAACTGGCCAATTCTTTACTGTCTTTAATGTCCCAGATGGTCAGGGTGTTGTCGCGGTTGACGGTAAGGATCTGGTTGCCGTTAGGCGCAAAGGTTGCTGCTGCAACGGCTTTGGTGGGTGTTCCAAAAGTGCGCAACTCCTTGCCGGCAAGGTCCCAAAGGCTCGCTGTGCCATCGAAGTTGCTCGTCAGCAGCTGCTGGCCATCAGGGGAAAAATCGCTATAAAACAACCCGCCGTGCCCAGAGAAAACCTGTTGCTCCTCCCCGGCGAGATCCCACAGTTTCAACTCGAGATCGGTGACAGGAATCATATTGGTTAAAACGCCGTTCCCTGCAGGTAAAAAAAAGGCCGCACGTTCGTAAGGAGAATGACCTCTAGTCCCGGAATATGTCGTCAGCGTCTTGCCGGACAGGTCCCACAGCCTGGCCGTTTCATCCATACTGCTGGTCAACACCTGCCGACCGTCAGGAGAAAAGGCTACCGAATTTACGGTACTTTCGTGTCCGCTAAAAACCTGCAACAACTGCCCGGACAGGTCCCAAAGATTAGCCGTAAAATCTTGTGTGCCGGTCAAAATCTGCTGCCCGTCGGGTGAGAAGGCTGCCGAAGTCACATAACCATCGAAAGTCTGCAGGGTCTTTCCGGAAAGGTCCCACCGCCTGGCGGTACCATCCACACTGCTGGTTAAAACCTGGTCACCAGCGGGTGAGAACACCGCCGACATCACCCTGTCCTGGTGCCCCTGGAAGGACGTTATCGCCATCGTAGCGAGATTCCACAGGATGGCAGCAGGTGTACTTCCGCCCGATCCGCTGGTCAAGATCTTTTTGCCGTCGGGAGAAAAAGCCACGTCCAAAACTTGATTGGTATGTCCGACAAAAGTCTGCATGACCGATCCGGACAAGTCCCAAAGTTTGGCCATTTCAACCCGGTGGCCGGTCAGAATTTGCTTCCCGTCGGGAGAGAAAGCCACGGCGTTGATCTCATCCACATCTGACAAACCGGAGAACGTTTTTACCACCTGTCCGGAGCGGTCCCAAAGGATAGCTTCACCATTCAAGGTTCCCGTGAATACTTGTTGGCCATCGGGCGAAAAAGCCACCGCGAGGACGGTAAAAGATTGGGTGGCGAAGGTCTGTATTTCCTGGCCCGACACGTTCCATAACCGGGCCATTCCATCCGCACCTCCGGTCAAAATCTGTTGGCCGTCGGGAGAAAATGCGACGGCGTAGATGCCCCCGGACTTTGCCGAACCGGAAAAAGTTTTAACTACTTGTCCAGACAAATCCCAAAGGGTAGCCTGGCAATCCAACCCGCCGGTCAGCAGTTGTTGGCCATCGGGGGAAAACGCCACCGCGAGCATGGCCGAAGAAGCTGCACTAAAAGTCTGTAGTTCCTGGCCCGACAAGTTCCATAACCGGGCAACGCCATCCTCCCCTCCGGTTACCAGCTTTTGCCCATCTGGCGAAAAAGCTACGGCATGGATACCCTCGACGGCAGCATTAGGAGAGAAAACCTGTAACTCGCGCCCTGCTAAGTCGAAAAGTCTGGCTTTCCCATCTGAACTGCCGGTTAAGACTGTTTTCCCGTCGGGTGAAAAGGCCACCGCGCTAATCCAACCCGCTCCGGGAAAAGTCTGTAATTCATGCCCTGCTAAATTCCAAAGTTTGGCCGTCCCATCCCAGCTGCCGGTTAAAACTGTTTTCCCGGTGGGCGAAAAAGCGACGGATTGGACCACCGAAGCATGCCCGATTGGAACCACCAAACGCGGCGTCTGGCTCTGCACCAAGGTCGACAAGAGGAGTATAAAAGGTAGTAAAAGCGATTTCATAGGGTTGATTTTTTAAAACGTAAGCAAACTTTAGCACGAGCCCCTCAACTTATTAATTGTCAGGAAATTACAGAACCGTATTGAACCAGAAAAGCGAAAGCAATTGGCGGCGCAAATCAGTTACAACCTATCGGACACCTTGTCCACAATTGCTTCTACCAGCGCTGGCAAATTATCCTTTTGACCTTTCAACTCAAACGGCTCCCCAACGGGCTGGCCATCCTTGAACAGGCGGCCGCGCAGGATGACCTTTTCGCCTGCTACGCGATACAGCCCTTTGATCGAGTAGGCATTGGCGTACGCTTTCAGGTCCACAAAGATGATCTCGGCCTGGGCGCCCTTGGCGGTAATTTCCCGAAAGTGGTTTTCCAACACATCCGCCAGACCCAGGATATCGTCAAAAAGTTCCTCTTCCAGGAACACATTGCGGATAAATACGGGCTTGACCTGCGCGATGGGGATGCGGACGTTGGCGTCCACAATCCCGATATCGAAACTGCTGCCGTTCACCGGGAAAGCCAACACGGGCGTTTGCACCCCGCGAATACCTTCGGCCAGGTCGGGAACTTCGTCACGTGCATGCTGAAAAAGGGTCATGACATCTACCCGTTTATCTTCCTGGAGTGCCAGGCCACTCATGCCTTGCAACAAGCTGTAAGTCAGCAATCCCTGGCCGTACTGGGTGGCTTCGTAACTCAATTTATCGGCCGCACTACCGGTGAGAATGAACATGCCCGTGCGGTCTTTCATGCGGTCCAGGGCGCGAATCTGGGTGGAACTGAGGTCTTTGCTGGAATTGGCCAAATCTTCGACAATACGCCCCGAATTACAGGCATCGATGATCATGACCTGCTTGAGGGCGGGAATGGTGTTGAGCCAGGTGGTGAGCTCTGAAGAAGAGATGGCATAATTATTGCGAATTTCCGGGTCGGACAGGTTTTGCGTGGCAATGTCTTTGGTCAGGTAATAGAACTGGGTATTTTCGGCGGTGCCGTAGCTTACGCCGTGACCCGAGAAGTACACCACGACAATATCCTGGGCGTGGGCACGGGCGGCAATATCGGCAAAGGCGGCCTCGATGGTACTTTTGCTGGCCATATCCTGGCGCAACGTATCCGCAGCGTCGGTATTCAAAAGCGTAATGTGGACCCGGTCGGCAAAAATATTGGGCGCCACCTGGCCCAACGCCTGACTGAAACTGGTGGCATCCCGATCCGAAAACCTCAAATCCATCTGGCTCCCTGCATAATCGGCCGTGCCTACGACGATGGCATAGAGGCTTATTTCCCCCGTAAACAAAGGGGTGGTCGTGTTGGTGTTGCCGTCCCCTCCGCGTGCTGATACGGAAGGCACATAGGCCAATTCCAGCGCCGGGCTTTTTAGCCAGCCCACCTCGTTGTACACCCGCAGTGTCAGTCGGTTGGAGGTATCAGGCAGGTAGTAGATCGCAAATTTCGCCAGGTCGATAGCCACCTCGGTAGCCCGTTCCAGATTGGCATCTTCCAGCACTTCCTTGCCATTGACAAATAAACTCAGCTTGCCATTTCCGCCGCTACGGGGTACCAGTTTGACATTCAACAGCTGCTGTTTTTCGTCAATTTCCGCCGTCATATCGGGATAAAGGGGTAGATCTTTGAAGACCGTCACCTCGCGCAGTGGTTCATTCGAAAAAGCCAAGAGCTTTTGCAATAAGCCGGGTTCGTAGTAGCGCTCCTTGAGCTGTTCCAATTCGATGACTTCGGTGCCCGCCCGAAAATACAAGGCCTCCATCGCGGTGGGCGAAGCGTCGAATAGCCCCGCGGGGGTAGTTACCAGCCAATCCTGGTTGCCCGGGAAATAAATACGAAACACTTCCTGACCTGTTTTGTAATTCCAACAACGGATTACACCTTCGTAGCTAGCAGCAATGACGCGATAGCCATCAGGTAAAAACCGGAACAGGCTGATCTGCTCAGGGTGATGGTTTTCAAAAAACAAGTCGCCTGAACTCCTTTCGGATAAGGTAGACTTAGCACCTAAATCGAGGGAGCATTTGCCTAAAGTACGGTCCCAAACCGAGAAGCCGTATTCGTTGGTCACCAAGATAAAATTAGTGTCTGGTGCAAAGGTCATGGTATGCCCAAGTGGCGCCTGGGGCGTACGCCGCAACGCTTTACCTGTTTGGATGTCCCATTCGGTCAGGTTGTTGTTAGCGGAAATGGTATGCATGGTGCGGCCGTTCGGATGAAAACCTACCGCCATGAGTGGCTCCTCACTTTTCACCTGCCTGATGATGCGGTGGTCGTCCAAATTCCAGATGACAACATCTTGTTTATCTACACCAATAGTAGCTACCAGATTCGCGCGCTCTCCCCAGTGGATACCGTCAAAATAGCTCACCCCTGCCATATTTTTCCGTGGTTTGCCACTGGCAATATCCCAGGCATATAGCCGGCCTTCGACCTTGGCGATAGCCAAATTGCCAGCAGGCGAAAAGCTGACCGATGAGACAGGATGCCAATTGGTGCTCGCAATGGGAAACACCCTGACCGACTGCTTTTTTTCAAGATCCCAAAGCGAGACATTAAAATAGGGCTGCTGGCCGATCCTTGTGAAATACCACAAATTGACCTTGCCCTGGTCCACAAAACCAATGGTGTCGATGCGATTGACGATGCTCATCTCATACTGCCACTGCTCCATGGGCGTATCAGGAGAATGCTGCTCCACCTGATAAATCGTATCTGCGACAGGAACGGTGAAAAACGCAGTGTTGTCGCTCCAGAAAACAGGGGGGGCTAAAATTTCAGACATGACACGCCACTCCTTAGAAGACCCCACCAATGCCAATTTCCCATCGGATGAAACAGCCGTAGCGGTAGCTACCCACAACGCTTTGTGGCGATCATCTAAGCGCCCGAGGCCAACCAGACCATTGTCCAAAATGGGCAATGGTGCTTCCTTGGCATCGGAATGGCGCTTCTTTACTTTTTCTATACCTTCAGTTTGCCATAAGTCTAAAGCAAAGTCACGATTAGCTGTAAGCAATTTTTCGCCATCATTCGTCAGTTGGATGGCATCAAAATTAGTATGGGAACAGAATCCAGAAAAATAATCATTCAATTGGAAAATTTTAAAAAAACCATCAAATCTGGTCAGCGCTAAAGTTTGAAAATCGGGGGTGATACTAAAATTATGTTCCATGGCCACTTCCCTTTCCAGACGAAGCAACTCTTTGCCCGTCGTCAAGTCCCAGAGGCGAACGGTTTTATCCGAACTGGCCGTCAGGCAACGCGTACCAGCGGCAGCAATAACTAAATCATTAATGATTTCAGCAATACCTTCCAGCTGGTACAACAGTTGGTCATTTTGGACATCCCAAACCAGCAAAGTGCCAGCTCCTTCGCGATTGGCCGGTAAACCAGGTGTAATCGCCCAGGAAACCGTAGGATCTCCAAACCCGATCACCAGCCTCTCTTTATTGGGTGTAAACTCAAAATTGGTAATGGCCGGCAATTTATTACTTTGAATAAAGGCTCCTAGCCCGGGTATATCCGTTTTTTTATATTCCTGAAAATCGTACAACTGAAGAACAGCTTGTTCAAAGCGATATGCTTTCCCACCGCCCAGTAAGCTTAATTCCGCTACGGGAGGAATAGGCAGCTGATCGACGCTCTTTTTAGCTCCGGTACCCGTTGCCCAGGCAAATAACCGGGTGTCATCATAGGTATAGACCAATGCCCCATCAGCCGAAAAGCAGATAGTGCCAGTTGGTGCTGCAACTACTTTTTTTTGCCAAATTTTTTGCCCATTTTTCAAAGACCAACATTTTACCTCGCCATTATCGAACAACGCAGCCACGTACCGTTTATCGGGTGCTACCTGCGACGCCACTATTTTCGCCCCTCCGTAAGTAGCCGTTAAGGTATCATTGCCATAAGCCCCTGTTTCTACCGCTATCAATTCGCGCTCCGTAATTTCAACCGACCAAACGCGTTCACCCGTGGACAAATCCCAGGCAGTGAGCGTCCGATCCTCCAAGACAGCTATTGCCTGGCTGCCATCCGCAGAAAAAGTCAGGTTTTGTACCCCAGCCGGTGTGTCGATCGTACGTATATATTTGCCACTGCGCAGATCCCAGAGAACAATGGCACGTAGGTCGGCACTCAGGGCCAGCCGTTCGTCGGGCGAAAAGCAAACGTGGTAGACCTCCGAGTGGTGCCCTTCCTGGCGGGGGATGAGTTCCGGGGTTTGGCAAAAAAGGAGGTTCCCGAGCAAAATAAAAAAGAAAGACAGGAGGGTTTTCATAATAAGGCGATGTGGACAACTAGGAATTAGCAGTCGCTGGTTTCATTTGTAAAGGCTTATGAAAGTTACCTATTACTGGAGGATTATCAAAATAAACACCCAAAAAGCTTAAATTAGCCCCTGATAGAAAACCTATGGGAAAAGCCAATCAACAATATTTAAAAGCCATCCGAACGGGTGATGACGCAGGGTTGCGCAGCATCTACCTGGATTTTTTGCCGCGTATCACCAGCTTGATTACCCGCAATGGAGGAACCCCGGATGATGCGCAGGATGTTTTCCAGGATGCTTTGGTCGTGCTTTTCGAAAAATGCCGGGACAAAAACTTTGTCCTTTCCAGCGCCTTTTCTACCCTGCTTTATGGCATTTGCCGCAACCTTTGGGGAAATCGGCTACAAAAACGATCCCGCTCAGAGGTAACCCTTATCGATGATTTCAAATATACGGATGATACCGATTTGGTCGAGACCATCATTGTTGCCGAAAAGGAAAGTATTCTCTGGGACAACTTCCGTCACTTGGGTAAAGATTGCCAACAAATACTGACCTTGTTTTTTGGCAAAAAGAGCATGCAGGAAATTGCTGACCTGATGAACCTGACGAGTGCAGGGTACGCCAAGAAGCGCAAATTTCACTGCAAGGCAACCTTGCTGGAAAAAATCAAATCCGACCCGCGTTACCGCGAATTCATGTCTTGAAAGCTGTTTCATGGAACAAGAAGCCTTACACGACCAGATCGAAGCCTATCTGGCCGGCAGATTATCCGACCAGGAACGAGCCTTGTTTGAGCAACAACTGGCTGACCAGCCAGAGCTGGCCGCCGAGGTAGCGCTCCATCGTGGCCTGGCCAGGCTGCTTTCCGACGGCGAAAAATTAGCTTTCCGACAATCCCTGGCGGCCATTGCCCAAAGCTTACCTTCCCCTGGTGCCCAGGCCACCTGGAAAAAATTGCGCCTCCTGGGCTGGAGTGCACTGGTACTCCTGATTTTAGCGGTCTTGGGGTGGTGGCAATTCCGGCCAGCAGCGGTTGTAAAACCCAGCATCCGGCAAGCCCCTACCCTACCTGCCACCGACACGGCAGCAGAACTACCACCCAGCCTTCCCCCCGCCCCGCAGGAGCTTCCTGTTCCACCGGCAGCACCCGTGCCAGTGCCAGCACCCGTTAAAAAACCCAGCCCGCAGGCTTTTGCTCCCAATCCGGCCCTGGAAGCTGAAATGGCCACTGCCGGTGACCCCTACTATACCATCCAGGACACCCACCTCGAAGTGGTGGCAACCGGCAAGGCCGCCAAGTTCAGGCTGACCTTCCAGGCGTTGCTCCTTACGGCGCTGGAACCGCCCGTTTTAGTCTGGTCTATACGTTCCAACAAGCCACCCGCAGGTGAGGAAAAAATGAGCATCACCATCCAACCGGAGTTATTGGAAATCGAATCCAATGTGCGGGCCTTTGCCCTAAAAAAGGCTTACCGCTTAGCGGTGGATACGGTTGCGACGTTGTCACCCGGCTTGTACTATGTCCGGCTGCAAGTACCCGGCCAGGAAAAACCTTTGTGGATGCAGCCCTACCAGGTTGTGGAGTAAGATCAATCCTTTATTTTGCGGGGATGTTGCCTTTGCTGACCTGGCCCGCCCGCTCGTGAATCGCGCCCTCCTTATCTTTGAGGAAGCCGCCCTTTTTTTGCCGGAAAACGGCGATAATCTCGGCAGCAATCGACAAGGCAATTTCATGGGGAGACTCGGCGCCGATTTCCAACCCCGTCGGACTGTAAAAAAAGGGCAAGCTGGCGAGGTTCATTTCCTTGAGGTCGTTTTGCATATTCTGGAATCGCTTCCTGGGGCCCAACATGCCCAGGTAGCGCGGATGCTGGTTGGCAAAAATTGGCAGCATTTGCTTGTCCCGGTTGTAATCGTGAGACATGAGCAGAACGGCGGTGTAATCGTGCACGGGCAGGGTATCGGCCTGCGCGAAATCAACCACTTCCCTGGCCAGCTGATAGATTTCTTTGGTCAATTTTTTGGCTTTGCCGACAACGTAACACTCCCAGCCCAGTTCGTTGGCCACCCCTAACATGGCCGAGACGTCGTAGTTGTCACCCACCACAATGAGGCGGGTTTCCGGTCGGATAAACTCTACCAGCAATGTCACCGCCCCCCCTTCTGCCTGGGTCTGAATAATTCGCGCTCGCCTTTGTTCCCAGGTGGCAGCCACACTTTCCTGCAGTACAAGCGGATCGATACCCACAAAGTCAATGGCCGGGGTATCCTGCTCCACCAATCGTTTCTGCCCCAGCAGCTGGCTACCTGGTGGTGCATCAATAATTTTGAGCATCACCGAGGGTACCTCGGCAGTCGCTATTTTTTTAAGCTGTTCGATTTCATTGTTCGGATCGGCAGCATCAATCGGCGTAAACACGACCTCAATGCGACCATTGCACCCGAGCCCTACGCCAATTTGGTTGTTGTCATCATCCATGGTATCGTACACCACCTTGGAGGCTTCTCCTTTGAAAATGGCCATCTGCGACCGTTTCAAGGCATCTCCCTCCAGGCAGCCCCCGCTGATACCGCCCGTCCACAGCCCATTGCTGCGCACCAGCATCCGCGCACCGATGCGGCGGTAAGACGATTCTTCAACATTGACCACGGCCGCCAGCGCAACCTTTTCCTCCGTTAGATCCAGTTGGTCATAAGTAGCAATTATTTTACGAATTTCTTTCACGGGTTTGCGCTTGTTTGTCCAAAAATACAATTCCAACAACTATTCCAGGAGACTACCTGCCCTTATTTGGCAAGAAAATAACAACGCCCTGGAAAAATTGCTGTTCCAGAAAGCGGTGGTAGTTAAAAAACAATAGTTTTTATTAAATTTGTGTGGTGCGTGGCAGCCTAATTTGCTGCAACCTCAGCACGACTCTCAGCAACTTAAAAAATCCCTCACCTTTTCTTCCCATGTGCTAAGCTTTTTTGCTGTTGGTTCTGCCCTGAACCAGCGGTTATGTGCGAATTAGTTATTCGAAAAACCAACAATAATCTTTAAGCGGTCATGATTAACAACCTATTAGCAGTTGCTGTTTTATTTTGCTGTACCCTCTTCGTCTGGAGTTGTACCAGCGATCATAACAAAGATTCGGGTGCGCCCACCTACGATGAACCTCACCGCCCGCAGTTGCACTTTTCGCCACCCGCCAACTGGATGAATGACCCCAACGGGATGGTTTTCTTCGAAGGCGAATACCACCTGTTCTACCAGTACTACCCCGACAGTACGGTGTGGGGCCCCATGCACTGGGGGCACGCCATCACCAAAGACCTGATTCACTGGGAGCACTTGCCCATCGCCTTGTATCCCGACGAGAAGGGCTTGATTTTTTCGGGCAGTGCCGTCGTCGACTGGGACAACACCAGTGGTTTTGGCCAGGGTGGCGAACCCCCGCTCGTCGCTATCTTTACCTACCACAACATGGCCGGCGAGCAAAGTGGCGCCAATGACTTCCAGAGCCAGGCCATTGCCTACAGCAATGACCGCGGACGTACCTGGACCAAATACGCTGGCAATCCGGTAGTAGCCAACCCCGGCATTCGCGATTTCCGCGACCCCAAGGTGATCTGGGACCAAGACACCAAACAGTGGGTTATGGTCTTTGCGGCCTACGATCACGTCAAATTTTACACTTCACCGGATTTAAAGAACTGGCAATACCTCAGTGACTTTGGCCAGAAATGGGGAACCCACGGTGGGGTTTGGGAATGTCCGGACTTGTTTCCGCAGGTCGACAGCGGGACCGGCAACAAAAAATGGGTGCTCCTGGTTAGTGTCAACCCAGGCTCGCCCAATGGCGGATCGGGTACCCAATATTTCATTGGTGAGTTTGACGGCAAGCAGTTTCACCTCGACCAGGAATTTATCACCCACCTGGGTACCAGGCGCGAAGTGGTGCCGACGGGAGTGGTGCTGGCCGATTTTGAAAATGGCTACGGTGACTGGGTCGCCACCGGCAAAGCCTTCGGAGATCAACCGGCCAAAGGCACCCTTCCTCCACAAAATACCGTGACCTTGTTCCGCGGATCGTACCTGGCCAATAGCTGCCACGGTGGCGATGCCAGCACGGGTACGCTCACTTCACCTGCTTTCGTCATCGATCAGCCCTTCCTCAATTTCCAGACGGCTGGCGGCAACCACCCCGGTGAAACGGCGGTTAACCTGGTCATTGACGGGAAGGTGGTTCGTTCGGCAACCGGAAACAATAGCGAAAGACTGGCCTGGACCCACTGGGACCTGCAGGATTTGCAAGGCCGGAAGGCAAAAATCCAGTTGGTAGATAACCATACCGGAGCGTGGGGACACCTTTGTGCCGATCACTTCCTCTTGGCAGACCAGGTGGTACAACCCACCTATGAGAAAGCTGTTTGGTTAGACTACGGCCGGGACAACTACGCCGGCGTCACCTGGTCGAATGTAGCAGAAGAAGACGGCCGCCGCATCTTTATGGGCTGGATGAGCAACTGGGATTATGCGAATGTGGTTCCTACCCAATTGTGGCGGAGTGCCATGACACTCCCACGGGTACTAACCGTCAGCAATACCCCAGACGGCCCCCGTATTTTTCAGTCTTTCCCTGGGGAATTAAAAGAACTGCGCGGACCAGCCCTTTCCACGACATCCACCCCCAACGACACCACCTTTGTACAAACGCTAGCGGTCGATCCCCGGCAATTGGAAATTCGGTTTGAAGCTGCCATTAATGACGATTCCAAAAGTTCCTTTGGGTTCAAACTTTCCAATGCCGACGGCGAAAGCTACCGCATAGGCTACGATGCGGCCCGTGGCGCGTACTTCAGCGACCGCACCAAGGCTGGGAAAATAGATTTCTCCGATCGCTTTGCCAACAGCATCCACTATGCCCCCAAGCAAATGAAAGGCGCGCTGGTGACCATGCAGGTGGTTTTCGACCGGGCCTCGGCCGAACTCATTGCCGACGATGGCCTGACAGCCCTGACGGATATCTTTTTCCCAACGACGGATTTTTCCAAAATCGAACTCTTTGTGGAAGGGCAAAATATCCACATTCAAACCCTGGATATCTATCCGCTCGTCGGAATCTGGGGAAAGTAGCTGTCTTTTGACGTAATGACCACCCACCATTTCGCCAATAAAATAGTTACCTTTGCCCATTCAAGCGGAGTATAATTATGGTCATTCAAAGTGTAGAATTTAAAGGGAGTTTTCCCGAACAACGGCTGGCGCCAGCCGACGGCCGGCCAGAGTTTGCCTTCATCGGCCGATCCAATGTAGGTAAGTCCTCGTTGATCAATATGCTCGTTGACCGCAAAGACCTGGCGCGAATATCCAACGTGCCTGGAAAAACGCAACACCTTAATTACTACCTGATCAACGACAATTGGTACCTCGTGGATCTTCCCGGCTACGGCTACGCCAAAGTTTCTAAAAAGCTACGGCAATCCTGGCGTCTGATGATGGATCATTACTTCAAAAAACGGGAAAACCTACAGTGTGTTTTTGTCTTGTTGGACAGCAATATCGGGCCTCAAAAAATAGACCTTGAGTTTATCAACTGGTTGGGCGAAATGGGTATGCCATTCGTAGTCGCTTATACGAAATCCGACCGGATACTAGCGCCAAAGCTAACCGCTAATATCGAAAAAATCAGAGCGGCATTGCTGGAATACTGGGAGGAATTGCCCCCCGATATTGTCACCAGCGCTACCAACCGTATTGGCCAGGAGGAAGTATTTCAAATCATTGAAGAAACACTCGAAAGGCTCTAACGCATGGCTTCAGCTAAACCCAATACCATCCTACCGCCTGTCATTCCGGATATGGAAGAATGGCCCATTTACAAACTCAGTGAAGATCGGCGCAATTTTGTCCAGGAAATTGAAGACTTTGCCCTCGAACGCCTGATGGCAAAACCCACCCCAGCGGTGAGTGATCAAATTTCCAAAACCATCTACAACGAACGCATCCGCATTAAGGAAGAGCCCTGGAAGGTGGATCCGCCTAAAGAAAAACAGTTCTGGCAGCGCATCAGCCAGCGGCACGTGCGGCGCGGGCTTGACGCTACCGCCGAAGAAGCTACGCAAAGTAACCGGGAGTTGCTGGCCTTGATCATTCACCGGTATGCGGAGGAGATTGTCGGGACTTTCCGCATCAAAACCTTCCTTTTTGCCCGCCGATTTCTCACCTTCTTCTTCACGCGTTTGCTCAATACCGCAGCGCTGCGCAGTATCCGCGGTTTGTGGGGCACCAAGCACCAGCTGACGGAAAAACTGCTGGTCACCGGTGAGGTCGACAAGATCCGCCAGCTTTTTAAGCAGGGAACGGTCGTCGTGGTGCCCACGCATTTCAGCAACCTCGACTCCATCCTCATTGGCTACGCCATGGACACCTACCTGGGGCTACCTTCTTTCAGCTACGGTGCGGGGCTCAACCTCTACAACACGGGCTACACGGCCTACTTCATGAACCGGTTGGGCGCTTACCGCCTGGACCGGCGCAAGAAAAACAGCATCTACCTGGAAACCCTCAAATCCATGAGTATGCTGTCCATCAAGCGGGGGGTCAACAGCCTCTTCTTCCCGGGTGGTACCCGTTCCCGCTCAGGCAGAATGGAGGAAAAGCTTAAACTGGGGCTCCTAGGCACCACCGTAGAAGCGCAACGCGCTATGTACCAGGAAGGGAAGTCTGAAAAAGTTTTTATTGTACCCCTTATCCTGGGTTACCATTTTGTACTGGAGGCAGAATACCTCATTGAGCAACACTTGCAGGAAATTGGCAAAGAGCAGTACTTCAAGACCAGAGACAGTTCCTACAGCCCGCTCCGGGTACTGAAGTTTGCCTGGCGGGTTTTCTCCAAAGGCAACGATATCACCCTTTCCTTCGGACAACCCATGGATGTACTGGGCAATCGCGTTGACGAAGCTGGCAACAGTTACGATTTGCACAACCGCCTGATAGATGTCAAAGAATACTTCCTCAATGCCCAGGGCAACATCAACAAAGACCTCCAACGAGAAGCCGAATATACCAATCTCCTGGGCGAAGCGATTAGCGAACGCTATTTGCGAGACAATGTCGTGCTAACCAGCCACCTGGTGGCTTTTGCCGCTTTCGAGCTCCTGAAAAACCAGAATCCAAAACTCGACCTCTACGGTATCTTGCGGCTGCCAGCCGATGATTACGCATTCCCCAAACACGCCCTCGGAGACGTGATTAACCAACTGCGCGAACGCCTGCTGGCCCTGGAAAAATTGAAACAGGTGAAACTGTCCGCAAAAATCCACGAATCGGTCGACGAAATTATCCAGGACGGTATTGTTCACCTGGGCACCTTCCACGTTTCCAACCCCCTGTATTTCGATAAGAAAGGACGAATTGTTAGCGACAGCTTTAAGGTCTTGTACTACTACCACAACCGACTGGACAACTACCGGCTGGAGAAATCCATCAACTGGAAAAACATCGGCCAGGAAGCCCTCATGCTGGAAGAAGAATTGTGGAGCCAGGAAGGGCGGTTTTGAAAATCGGAAGTCGGAGGTCGGAGGTGGGAAGTAAGGACCGTGTAAAGGTGTAAATGGGGAAAAGTGTAAACGGGGGGCGAGACCAACATCCGGCGTATCCATCCTCCCGCATGCGCTGCGAGCCGCCAACGCTGAAGACGTGGCAGGTTGCTGCGCTGCGTCGCCCACGCTGAAGACGTGGCAGGTGCGAGAACCAACTCGAAGTGGGAAGTAGCTCGAAGTCGGAGGTGGGAGGTCGGAGATTAGCATTTAAAATCAATCCATTGGTATGTTACAACAAAGCAACCCTAAGAATGATCATATTTTCATCCACGTGGGTGGAGCATTGCTACCGCGGGCGGACGCCAAAATAAGCGTTTTCGACAGTGTGGTTCAGGGCGGCGATGCCGTTTGGGAAGGAATTCGGGTATACAATGGCCGCATTTTTCACCTCGACCAACACCTGGAGCGGTTGCAGCTGTCGGCCCACGCGCTGGATTTCAAGGGCGTACCCGACAACGCCGCCATCACCGAAGCCATCTTCGCTACCCTCCGGGCCAATGGCATGTACGACGGCGTACACATTCGCCTTACGCTCACCCGGGGCCAGAAAATCACCTCGGGCATGGACCCCCGGCTCAACCAGGCGGGTTGCACGCTGATCGTACTGGCGGAGTGGAAGCCGCCGGTGTATCCGCCGTCCATAAAATTGATGACGAGTTCCGTACGCCGCAATTCCCCCATGCACCTCGACAGCAAAATCCACCACAACAACCTGCTCAACAATATCCTGGCAAAGATTGAAGCCAACTACGCCGGTGCCGACGCCGGCCTGATGCTCGATACCGACGGCTACGTAGCTGAAGCCAACGGCGTCAACGTCTTTTGCATTCGCAAGGGCATGGTCTTTACGCCCCATGCCGACTATTGCTTACCCGGTATCACCCGGGCCACGGTGCTGGAGCTGTGCCACAAAAACGGCATTCCCGCCCAGGAAAAGCGCCTATCCCTCACCGAGTTCTACACCGCCGATGAGGTGTTCACTACTGGCACCATGGGAGAATTGACCCAGGTAGCAAGCATGGATGGCCGCCTCATTGTCAACCGGCACGGACCATCGGTGCTGGAAGCGGTGGCTAACCATTTTCGGAAATTGACGGAGAACGAAGGGGTGGTTATTCCTAAGTAATTACAGGTGTAAAATACGCCAGGCCATTTCCTTGAGCAGTTCACCTTCGGGTTTGCCCGTGCTGTTGTAGCCCAAACCTTTGCTTTTCAGGTCGAACTCCCGCAACAGATGAATGACCTCTTCGCTCTTGCGGGCCGAAAATTGGCGGGCAGCGGTACGGTATTCACGCAAAAAAAAGCCGGATCGCAAACCCAGTGCGCTTAGGATTTCCGGTTCCGGACGCTGCGCAACAGCGTGATACAAGTATATTTTGCTGAAGTAATTGTACAAACTACCAATAATGACCTGGATGGGGTGCTTGCGGGCATTGGCGATAAAGTAATTGACGATGCGATTGGCTTTCAGGATATCTTTCAATCCCAGCGCTTTCTGCAACTCAAACACGTTGTAATCCTTGCTAATTCCGATATACTGCTCAATGTGCTGCTTACTCACCTCCGCTCCTACGGGTAAATTGAGCGCCAGCTTATCCAGTTCATTGGCTACTTTGGATAAGTTGGCCCCCAGGTACTCCGCCAGCAATTCGGCGGCGGCGGGGCCGGCCTTCAGCTTTTTACCCTTGAGGTAATCGGCAATCCAATCGGGCACCTGGTTATCGTATAGTTCTTTGGACTCAAACAAGACCGCCTGGGCTTTGACCGCTTTGCCAAATTTGGAATTCAGGTTGTACTTTTTGTATTTATGGCAAATCACCAGCACAGTCGACGGCGTCGGCTTTAGGATATAAGCCTCGAGGTCTTTTAACGTCTTCATATCCTGGGCCTCTTTGAGCAAAACGACCTGCCGCTCCGCCATCATCGGAAAACGACGAGCGGAATCCAGAACCTGCAAATAATCGGAATCTTTGCCGTAAAGGGTGGTTTGGTTAAATGCTTTTTCGTGTTCTTCCAAACCATGCGCCTCAACGGCATCCGCGATGAGGTCAATGAAGTAACTCTCTGGTCCGTGCAAAAAATAAACCGGCGCAAAGCGCTTGTTCCTGATATCGGCAATAATGGATTGGTGGGTCATAAAATAATTATTTAGGCTGGCTCATTGGCCATCATAAAGCGTGGTCGCCGTTATTGGGCAGGTTGGGTCTCCTCCCCCTCTGTCTCTTCAAAAAAGCCCGTCTTGCGATTTTTCTGGACCCTGTTCCAGGGGAAATACCGGCCGTTCATCACCACGAAAATCCCAACGGGTAGCGTTTGGGCGAAAGCCAGGGCACTGCCCAGGTTAAAAAAACCGTCGCTAGAGGTACCAAAAGCGTAGGGAATCATTGCGCCGGTCAAGACCACAGTCTTATCGGGCACCCCATTTTTGGCCAAAAAGGTAGCCGTAGCAACCATCTTATCCGTTCCGTGGGTGATAATGATTTTGTCCGCACTGGCTCGTCGGCAGTTGTGTAGGATGATCTGCCGGTCGGCATCCGTCATTTCCAGGCTATCCACCATCATCAGCGTTTTCACGTCAATATCGAGGGTACTGCGCCCGCGCTCGAACATTTTGGGTAAGTGCGTATCTTTAAAAAAAAGCTCCCCGGTAATCATGTTGTACTCCTTATCGAAGGTGCCGCCGGTAACGAAAATCTGTATCATACAAAGAATGCTGTGGTGGTGATTGGAAAAGACAAGTTAGGTTATTGTCCAAATACTTAAACGGTGTTATTGCTCCCCGACCTCAAATATACGATCAGGAATATTGGTATTAATCTGTAGGGACTCCAGTTGCATTTCCAAGGGATTATTATTGGAATCCGTCGAAACGGTGCGCCATTTATGGGGATACAACATCCCCGCCACTTCGCGGTAATCCCTGTAATCCGTTGTGACGATTGCGCCGTTCTCCGTACTCCGGGTACGGATCTTCAAGGCAGTAACGGTGTCGTAATATTCCTGCACCTGCCATTGATCACCCGGATGTTTAACGTTGATGATATGGGCAATGCGGCCATTTACGTTTTCCATCCCCCCGTAGGTCAATTGGTAGCCCAGGGCCTGGTAGCGGGCGGCGGGAAACAAGGGGTTGGCTACCTGCAAAGCAGCCAAAGCGGCGTCATCTATTGCCATCCGTTCACCTTTTTGGGTGATACGAACCTCCTTGCCGTTGACAATAGCTTCGCTGTACAACTCGCCGTCCAGCCACAATTGCTGGCGCATTTTATGGCCTTCTTTTCGCTCCTCTACCTGGCGGAGCGGCAATCCATCCGGGGTCTGGCCCGTAAAAATGGTACGCAGGTCTCTGGCTTGCAACAGCAGCGCGCGCCCACCGATCGCCGCCAGGTAATTCTCGATGACCGCTGCTGGCTGAATGGTTTCCATTTGCAAGGGTGCCATCAACTGTTGCGTATCTCCGGCAGGGCTGAGGTAACGAACGGGTGACCGCGAAAAGCGCTGCAGGCCGGTAGCCAGGCCAGGGTCGCCAACGACGACGACCTGAATTCGGGAGGGATCCAGGTAATAGCGGGCTATTTCCAGCACCTCCGTCGCTTTTATTTTTGCCAGGTTATCCAGGTAATTGGGGTAATACGCTGGCGGAAGCCGGAAGCGAACCGTATTCATGGCCAGGGTAGCACGCGTGATTGGGTTGGCTAAGGACGTTAGAAAATCGGCTTTAACCTGCTCTTTAGCTGCCTGTAGTGCCGCCGGGTTGACCAACTCACTATCCAGCCGGGACATGGTTTTAAAAACCCCGGCCACTACCGTATCGACAAGCTCATTGGGAACCACCGCAGCAGCCCGAAAGGAGCCCATCGTCGGATCGGCCGTCAGGCGGGCAACTGCCGTATATGCCGTTGCTGGATTTGCCGCCGGGTTCAGCTCGGGAAGGTCAGCCAGCCACTGTTGGTTGAATAAACGGTTCAACAAGTCGACCTTGAGCGCATCGGCGGAGTTGGGCTTTAGTTTTACGGAATAGCTTAAATCAAGCGCCGCCGACGGCCCGCCCGGCCAATTGACCAGGTGGATGACGGCCCCTTTTTCCAGGGGTGGCGTATCGAACAATTGTGCCACTGCTTTGCCGGGCACTTGCCAGTTGCCAAAATAGGTAGTCGCCAGCCGGCGGGCTTCGGCGGGCTGCAAATCGCCGACCAGGACCAGGTAAGAGACAACCGGGCGAAAATTGCGCCGGTGAAAAGCCTGGCAGGTGGCCGGGGAGATAGCTGCCAGCGATGCCTCCGTCGGTACCTCGCCGTAGGGATGGCTGGTACCGTAGCACAATCGTTTGGCTAAGTTTTCGGCAATGGCGGCTGGGTTTTGCTGATTCACCTGAAGTTGCCCCAGATAAGCGACCTGTAGGGCCTGAACAGCAGCGGGTGGAAAATCGGAGTTTATTATACAATCAGCCAGCAAAGCCAACAGGTTTTCTCGATCGCTACTCTTCGCACGGGCAACAATCCCGTGGCTATCCGTCCGGAAATCGGCCTCCAGCCGCTCAATGGTCCCGGCAATGGTTGCTCCGGAGCGGGAGGAGGTACCTGCCCGTAGCAAGGGCCCCGTTATTTCCCCAACGCCGCTGGCCGGATACGCCAAATCGAGCGGGTAATCGGCGAACAACTGAAAAGTTACCGTTGGTACCTCGTGGTCTTCCACAAAGATAACGGTGAGCCCGTTGTCCAGCTTAAAATTCACCAGGTTCGCTACCGGTGACAATGGCCATCCGTTTGCTACTCCCTGAGCAATCAATCCTCCCCCGGCCACCTGGACCAGGGAAACCAGTAACAACGTGAATAGTCTGCTCATCAAAAAAAATATTTTTAAAAATGCTGTTAGCGGTAGGCGGCCAACAGATAAAGGACAGCCATCCGTACGGCTACGCCATTCTCCACCTGTTGGAGAATAATACTGTGCTCGGAATCAGCTACCTCGCTGGTAATTTCTACCCCGCGGTTGATCGGGCCGGGGTGCATAATGACAATCCGTTTATCCAACTCATCGAGCAGGGCTTTGTTGACCCCAAAATATTGGGTATATTCTCTTAACGAAGGAAAATAGTTGAGGTCCTGGCGTTCGAGTTGGATGCGCAAAATATTGGCGACGTCACACCAGTGCAAGGTATCCCGGAGGTCGTAGGAGACCTCTACCCCCAGTTCGGCAATGTATTTGGGAATCAACGTTGGTGGCCCACAAACCCGCACTTTGGCGCCCAGTTTGGTGAGGCAAAAAATATTGCTCAAGGCTACCCGAGAGTGTAAAATATCGCCAATAATAGCGATGTGTTTACCGGCCAGCTCCCCGATTTGCTCCCGCATTGAAAACGCGTCCAGGAGGGCCTGCGTGGGATGTTCGTGGGTACCATCACCCGCATTGATGATATGGGCATCGATGTGTTTCGACAGGAAATGGTGGGCGCCCGGAGCAGGGTGCCGCATCACCACCATGTCAACTTTCATGGAGAGGATGTTGTTGACGGTATCCAGCAAGGTTTCCCCTTTTTTGACGGAGGAAGAAGAAGCAGAAAAATTGACTACGTCGGCCGAAAGCCGCTTTTCCGCTAATTCAAAGGAGATGCGGGTCCGGGTAGAATCCTCAAAAAACAGGTTGGCTACCGTGATGTCCCGCAGGCTGGGTACCTTCTTAATCGGTCGGTTGATGACTTCCTTGAACTCTTCCGCCGTAGCGAAGATGAGCTGAATATCTGCCTCCGTCAGGTACTTGATACCTAAAACGTGTCGCGTACTCAATTGCTGAATAGTAGCCATCTAATTATTCGGAATCAGGTTTTTGAGGAAAAAGGAGGATTTGGTCCTGCCCGTGCCGGTCGGCGTATTCGACCCTTACGTAAGCTTCGTCCAGGGCATCAACCCGCATCCCGACAAAATCGGGCTGGATAGGCAGATGACGGTTAAACTGCCGGTCGACCATCACCAGTAAGGTGACGCTCCGGGGGCGCCCAAAATCATTCAAAGCCGCCAGGGCCGCCTGAATGGTTCTACCGGTGTACAACACATCATCCACGAGGATGACATCTTTATTCTCTACCAGGAAAGGCATCTCTGTCGGGCTGGCTTTCAGGGGTTTTTCGCGGGTACGAAAATCGTCGCGATAAAAGGTAATATCGAGTTTGCCATGCTGGATAGTGCCCACGCCCAATTTAGCGAGTTCGTCCGCCAGGCGTTCACTGAGCCATCCACCGCGGTACTGCACCCCGATAAGACAGGCTGCACTGAAGTCATCATACTGTTCAATGAGCTGATGACACAAGCGCTGAATAGTTAGTCCAAAGCGCTCACTCTCCATTATTACCCGGGCTGTATCCATTGCCTGCAAAGGTAAATGATTTATGGAAAGTTCGTGGTAAAAAGTCAATACATTGCTATTGGAAAAACTAACTTTGTAAGATGGAATCAAATAAACGCAGCACTTTGCATCGGCTTCCGGCCATCTTGAGTCCCCTGGCTTTTGTCGTTGTGGTGATTGTGATTGGTTTTCTTTTCCCCCGTGAATCCAAGTTTAAATACCAGTACGAAAAACAACAAACGTGGCGGTACAACGATTTGGTGGCTCCTTTCGACTTTGCCATTCGAAAAACCGACCAGGAAATTGAGGCCGAACGCCAGCAAATACTGGCCGCGACGCCTCCGGTTTTTGAGTTGGACGAAACCATCGCCACCCAACGAAAAGCGGCTTTTGTCCAATCCTTTGAGCAGCAGTTGCAAGCCGCCCAAACCAGCAACCAGTTTACCGATTTTCCTCGTCATCCGGATCGCTACCGGGACTACGGGTTGGCCCTCCTGGATCGCATCTACCAACGGGGGATCCTGCGATTAAACGACGAATTAAGAGCAATGCCCAAGGACCAGGTTTTTACCATCATCCGGGGCAACACCTTCCAGGAACAGACACTCGAGAATATCCCTACCTACGCTGCTATCCTGGAAATGCTTCGCGATTCACTTCCATACAGTCCGCTCAAAGAGCCGGAGTTGCTCCTCCCCTTACTCCAGGAACAAATTCAAGCCAATTTGTTCTACAGCCCGGAACGCACCGCGCAGCTGCGCAATGCTGCGCTGGCAGCTTTGGTTACCTCCCGGGGATTGGTACAGAAAGGGGCGTTGATTATTACCAAAAACAGCTTTATTACGGACGAACAATACCAGATTCTTCACTCTTTCGAACAGGAATACCAACAACAGGTCTTGTCGAAACGGGCAGTTCCTTCTGTTTTTCTGGGTTATTTGATCTTGACCATTTTGGTCATCTTCTTGCTTGCGATGTACATCCGCCAGTACGCGCCGTTTGTGTACAACCGTCTTCCCAAATTGGTTTTTATCCTGATGTGGCCCATCCTGTTCAGTTACCTGGTTTTCCTGGTCGAAGGGATTGGGGAGTTGAACAGCTACCTGGTTCCTTTTTGCATTGTTCCCATTGTGATCAAGACCTTTTACAACGAACGCCTCGCCTTGTTCACCCACTTAATTGTCGTCTTACTGGCGGGCTTTTTATCCTCCCTGGGCTATGAGTTTGTCTTTCTCCAGATTCTGGCGGGGATGGTCGTCGTGCTCAGCAATATCGACACCCGTGACTGGAGCGGCTTTTTTTATGCCATTCTGTTTATCTTCCTCACCTACGCAATAGGCTACCTGGGGCTCGTCCTGATTCGGGAAAATCGTTTCTGGGACATCGACTGGTCGATTTATTCCTGGTTGTTTCTCAATTCTTTTCTGACGCTGCTGGCCTATCCGCTCATTCCGTTACTGGAACGGGTATTTGGCTTTGTTTCTCCTATTACACTGGTTGAATTGTCGGATATGAACCGCCCCTTGTTGCGCGAACTGGCGCTCAAGGCACCAGGTACACTTCAGCATTCCTTACAGGTAGGAAACATGTCGGAAGCAGCTGCCCGCCGGATTGGCGCCGATCCGTTGTTGGTAAAAGTTGGTGCGTTGTACCACGACATTGGCAAAACCCAGAACCCTACTTTTTTCATCGAAAACCAGGGACCAAAGAACCCCCACGAAGGTATCAGCGACCTGGAGAGCGCGAAGATCATTATCGACCACGTGCCCGAAGGCGTGAAACTTGCTAAAAAACACGGCCTGCCACAAGTACTCATTGATTTTATCCTCACGCACCACGGCACGACCCGTACGGAGTATTTCTACCGCAACTACAAAACGGCTCATCCGGAAGAAGTAATTGATAAAAAACTGTTCCGTTACCCGGGGCCCCGGCCGCGCAGCAAGGAAGAAGCCATTCTCATGCTCGCCGACTCTATTGAAGCCGCCTGCAAGAGCCTGAAGAATCCGTCCGAAGAAGAACTCTTTCACCTGATCGATAAAATTGTAGAAGGTAAGCTTAGCGGTGGACAACTCAAAGACGCCGTAATCAGCTTCCGGGAATTGGAAGAGTGCCGACTGGTGTTCCGCCAGATCATGCGTAGTGTTCACCATTTACGGGTGGCCTATCCGGAAAATAAAGAAGAGCAGGAAGATTGAAAATCAGGATATCCGGGTGGAAGCCACCGCAACTATTCCTGCCAGGCCAGCAGTTGGCCTCTATTTCCTGCAAAGCAAGGCCTTCGTAGCGGCATAGGGACAATTGCGGCAAGCATTTCCGCAGCAAAAGCATCGTCGTTGGAGATAATAGGCCGTGAAGACCAGCAAGCCGTCCTCTATAACATAGTCACGTCCTTCCAGCAGGTTATCATCTTCCATGGCGCACGTTTTCGAAATTAACCATTCCCCGCAGCACTATTGAGCTAATCGGGCATCCCTGAAGCCGCCAGCTGCGGAAAACGTTCTTGCACCCAGGCGTAACCACCAAACAAGACACCGCAGTAAAACAGGTCGCCGGCAACAGTACTCCAAAAGAAAGGCAAAGCCGCCAAATAGGAGGTCATTAAGCCCATCCCGTTTTTGGTATACATGGGATCAACCCACCAGGAAGCGGTATTGGTGACTAAGAAAAACAAAACGGAAGCCGCCAGACTCGCTTTGACGACGTTAGCCGTTGAAACTTTATTGCGCAGAACCAAGCCGACGCCCAGCACCACCAGGAAAGCCAGGTAGACAAAAGGACTGATCTGCCAGGTAAATTGGTCATAATAACCCGCGTAAATAATATTATTGATGACCAGGTCACTCAAATACAACGCTGCAATGGGTATTAGAAAAGCCTGCCATTGGTGCCGAAGCTGGGCAGCCCCGAAAAGTGCCATCGCACCTACCGCCGTAAAATTGGGATAATGCGGAATAATGCGGGAGAGTGCCGCAAATACAATAAGCAAAGTAAGCAGGACAATATTCTTTGACGACTGATTATTCATAACAACTCGAGGATTTAACACAAAGATAGGGTAATCTCTACACATGTTGGGTTAATACTTCATTGAAAAGTTTACCTTTGCCGCAACTATCGGAGTAATTTATGAAGAACTTTTTCGTGCTTTTATTGGCCATTTTCGGCCTGTTGAGTTGTGGTAATAATGCAAAACCCACCACTTCCAATCCCCCCCAACGACCGGCCGTCTCCAACAACCTATCCATATTTTCCTACCGTTATCTGATTCAGGATCAGCAACTGATGGGTACCTACCAGGCACGTGCCAACAAAGTGGTAGATGTTTACCTGAAGAGCGGACCGGAGATCGTTGCGATGGCCCAAAAGGGCCAGTTATTTGGTGATTTGGTCATCCTTGACGACCTGTATCAGGCCCACCTACTAAAAAAAGCGGGGGTCTTACAGCCCTTCAATGCGGGCACCTTCGGCGATTATGTTCCTGCTGAATACATCGATAACGAGGGCTACTGGGCCGGGCTTACGCGGTGGAGTATGAGTTTTGTCTACAACCGGGAACGGGCGGATATCCTACAGATGCGCAATTATGCTGGCATACTAGACCCTCGCTACAAAGGACGGGTAGCGGTAGCTCACCCCGACAGCAGCGGTTTGGTCAGTATGATCGCTGGCATGATTGCCGCTCACGGGGAAGAACCCGCCCGCATTTACCTGGAATCGCTGCAAAAAAACCTGATGGGGCCGCCTGCTGGCACCGATTGGGGGGCCATTTCGGCCGTCGTCACCGGCCAGGCGGACGTAGCCCTGGTCAATGGTTCTCAGTTTTTGCGCTACCGCAATTCGGGCAACCCGGAACTGTTTAAAAGCCTGTCGGCCCTTGACGTAGAAATACCGGTAGACGCCAAACGGGATAATTATTACAACATCTCCCCTATTTGTATGCTCGCCAATGCGCCGCAACGCAGTTACGCTATTGCCATGGTAGAATTCCTGACCGTTCAGGACAACCAGAATTTCTTCTCGGCAGCCGCCATGGAGTACCCGGTAAATGTCTTTTCGGAAGTCACCGAATTCCTCAACGATGCTTACAATGTTGCCCAGGGCAACATCAGTGCCGAAATGACAGAAAATCAATTAGATACAGCACGCGAGTTGATTCGGCGTGTTTGGGGCTTGTAATTTTAACGCAACTCCGCTTCCCTTTGACGTATTAAATCGTCAATTCTATCGTTAAATAATTTAAGGAAAATATATTTATGAACTCCAACCGATTACTACTCTCCTCACTTCTCGTTTTTTTTATCACCTCTTATGCGTTCAGCCAAAATGGTTACTGGCAGCAGCACGCGAAATACGTTATGGATATTGACTTTGCGGTAGCCAAGCATCAATACATCGGTACGCAAACCCTCGTTTATACCAATAATTCTCCGGATACCCTTACCCAGGTTTTTTACCACCTCTTTCTCAATGCTTTTCAGCCGAACAGCATGATGGATATCCGTTCGCGCACCATCAAAGATCCGGATTCGCGCGTTAGTGATCGTATCCAGGGCCTGTCGGCGGATGAAATTGGCTACGAAAAAGTGGAAACCCTTACCCAGGACGGTAAACCAGCTACTTTCGCCGTAGAGGGTACCGTTCTGGAGGTCAATTTGCCGAATCCCATTCTGCCAGGTGCCAGCACAACTTTGGCACTCACCTTTCAGGCCCAGGTTCCGAAACAGATTCGGCGAACAGGACGGGATAACCGGGAAGGTATCGCCTACTCGATGGCGCAGTGGTACCCCAAGTTGGCGGAATACGACTACATGGGCTGGCATGCTGACCCCTACGTAGGTCGCGAATTCTACGGCATCTGGGGAGATTTCGATGTGACTATTCACATCGACAGCAATTACCTGGTGGCGGCTACCGGCTACCTGCAACCCACCAAACCTACCGCTTCGGCTAAAAAAACCTACCGCTTTCTGGCTCCTAATGTCCACGATTTCCTCTGGGCTGCTGATCCAGACTACCGACATACGACCCTGACCCGCAAAGATGGCCTGGTGCTGAATTTCTACTACCAGGATGGTCCCGCCACTACCGAAAACTGGCAACAGTTACCCGCTATTATGGACCGGGCATTCGATTATATAAACGCCAATTTCGGGCAGTATCCCTACCAAAAATATTCCTTTATCCAAGGTGGAGACGGCGGCATGGAATACCCCATGGCTACCCTCATCACGGGTGAGCGCACCCTGAACAGCCTCGTTGGCGTTTCGGTACACGAATTGATGCACTCCTGGTACCAAATGGTGCTGGGAACCAACGAAAGCCTCTACCCCTGGATGGACGAAGGTTTCACCAGCTACGCTTCCGACGAAGTGATGAACTACCTGCGCAGCCAGGGGCTGATCTCGGGGAGCGTGGAAAGTGACCCTCACCTGAATGATGTCACAGGGTACCTGAACTTTGTAACATCGGGGATGGCCGAACCGCTAAGCACCCACGCCGACCACTACACCACCAATGCCGCCTACGGGGTTGGATCCTACGTGAAAGGAGCCCTCTTTTTGTACCAACTGCAGTACATCATGGGCGAGCAAGCCTTTAAGGCCGGACTGCTTCGCTACTTCAACACCTGTAAGTTCCGGCATCCGACACCAAATGACCTCATTAGGGTTATGGAAAAGCAAGCCAACCTGGAGTTGGACTGGTTCAAGGAGTACTTTGTTAACACCAACCATTTACCCGATTATGCGGTTACCGGTATGGAGGAAGGAAAACGCAAGCAAACCATCGTTCATCTTGAGAAAATTGGCGTGATGCCCATGCCCATAGATGTCACCATTACCCTTACCAATGGCGACCAACTGAATTACACCATTCCGCTGAGCATGATGCGCGGTGCCAAAGTTCAGGACGGCAATACCACTTTTTCCCTGGCGCCCGATTGGCCCTGGACAAATCCTACTTACGATCTTGACCTGGATATTGCCACCAAAAAAATTGCCCGGATCGAGGTAGATGCCAGCCACCGGATGCTGGACACGAACCGCAGCAATAACCTTCTCGAAGCAGCAAACAACAAATAATTTCCAGCATCCTTATTGGATTGGTGTTCAGTTGATAATAAAAATCCTAAAAACGTAAAACAGGACGAGCAACTATTGGACTAAAGCTAGCGAATGAAGATTCTACTACTCTGCAAAAAATTTCCCTATCCGCTCAAGGATGGAGAATCCATTGCTGTACACACCCTCAGCCTGGCGCTTAGCAAACTGGGTTGCGAGGTCAGTCTATTGGCAATGAATACCAGTAAGCACTTCTATGCGGAGAAGGAATATCCTCAGGCATTGGCTCATTTTCAACGCATCCGGACCGTTGCCGTTGATAACCGCATCAAGCCTGCTGCCGCGTTTTTCAACTTGTTTTCTGCTGATTCTTATCATATCGCCCGCTTTGTGTCGCCTGCGTTTTCAGCTGCCCTTAAAGCGATGCTCCAACAAGACCAGTATGACATTGTGCAGTTGGAGACCCTCTATCTGGCGCCCTACATTTCCATTATCCGCCAGTATTCCGAAGCGATCGTAAGTATGCGTGCCCACAATGTCGAGTACGAAATTTGGGAGCGCATTACCAGTCACAACACCGGCATCAAACGCTGGTACCTGCAACATCTTACGGATAAGTTGAAGCGCTACGAAACCCAGGCACTGCAACAGTATGATGTACTTTTGCCCATTACCGAACGGGATTTGCGCCATTTCCGGCAGTTGGGAAGTTCCCAACCGGCGGTGGTGACACCGATTGGGGTGTCGGCCAGCGATTTTGAGCAGCATGTGTCTGTTGCCTCGACCCAACAAAGCATTTCTTTTATCGGCAGTCTCGACTGGTTGCCCAACCTGGAAGGTTTACAGTGGTTCATTGAAAGCGTGTGGCCACTCCTCCATACCGCCTTTCCCGATTTGGAACTACACATTGCTGGCCGCAATACGCCCAAGTCACTTTTCCAACTCAAAAAACCACAGGTATTCGTGCACGGAGAAGTTCCGGAATCAGCACCTTTTATCCAGCAGCACAACCTCATGATCGTTCCGCTATTATCGGGAAGCGGCATGCGGGCCAAAATTCTGGAAGGCATGGGGTTAGGCAAAGTCATTTTGTCCACGAGTATTGGCCTGGAAGGAATCGACGCAACGCACCGAAAGGAAGTACTGGTTGCCAATACACCTGATCAATTTCTGGAAAATCTTACCTTTGCGCTATCTTCACCTGGCCAATTGGCCGCGATAGGACACCAGGCACGACAATTTGTTTTTCAACAATACGAAAGCCAAACCATTGCCAAAAGATTGTTGGAAACCTATTCTGCTTCCTTGGTGGAGACTATCTGAATATGCTCGAATTTAGCCTTAAAATCCTATTTTGGGGAAGCGGCCTGGCCCTGGTCTATGCCTACCTGCTCTACCCGCTGCTGCTGGCCTGGCTAGCACGCAACAAAGTCATCACGACGGACAAGTTTGTCGACGTGGCCGATTTCCCGCAGGTATCCGTTTTAATGGCCGTACACAACGAAGAAGGAATTATTGCAGCAAAACTTCGCAGCCTCGTAGCCCAGGATTACCCGCCTCATCAATTACACCTTTACGTTGGCTCCGACAATTCTAATGACCAAACCAATTCCATCGTTGCGGCCTTTGCCCGGCAATACGAAAATATTCACTTTTTCCCATTCACCAAAAGGCAGGGCAAGCCCGGCGTGATTAATCAACTGGCCGCAGCAGCTGAACAAAACTATCCCATCGGACCTGGCCATGTCTTTATCATCACCGATGCGAGTGTCCTGCTGAAAGCCGGGGTCACCGCGGCCCTGGTGCGGCATTTTAAACATCCTGATCTGGCGATCGTCGATGCCCACATGTTGCATACGGGAATGGTGCAGGAAGACATTTCGGCATCCGAGAACACCTATATCTCCTGGGAAGGAAAACTCAAGTACCACGAAAGCGTGGTTTGGAAAAAAATGATCGGCCCTTTCGGAGGATGCTATGCCCTGCGCTCGGATTTTTTTGTCCGGGTTCCCGACAACTATTTGGTCGACGACTTTTTTATTACCATGCAGGCTTTCCGGCGAGGGGGGTTGGCCATTAATGAACCACAAGCCATTTGCTACGAATCGGTAGGCCATGAGATCCAGGAAGAATTTAAACGCAAAGCGCGGATTTCTGCTGGAAATTTACAGAACATGTTCGCATTCACCGATCTGTGGCTCCCGCCCTGGGGTTTACCAAATTTTGCTTTCTTTTCCCACAAAATATTGCGCTGGCTTGGCCCAATATGGTTAATTTTACTGCTAGTCTGTGCCGGCCTCCTGCGGGACAACCAAATGTACGAATGGTTGTTTGTTATGTTGGGTGTACTTTTTTTCCTCCTTCCCCTGTTGGATGAGGGATTGATGCGGCTGCAAATTCACTGGTCATTACTGCGTAATGTCCGCTATTTTTTAACGATGAACCTAGCCCTCTTGGCTGGCTATTTCCATTATATTAAAGGTATCAAATCCAATGTCTGGCAACCCCCCAAGCGACAATAACCCGTTTCAACTCGACACCATTGAGTCTGCTATCGCTGCCATAAAAGCTGGCGAAGTTATCATTGTTGTTGACGATGAAGACCGCGAAAACGAAGGTGATTTTATCTGTGCTGCGGAGTGTATTACGCCCGAACTGATCAACTTCATGGCCACCTACGGCCGCGGACTAATCTGTACACCAATCGACGAGCACCGAGCCAATGAATTGGATCTGCCGATGATGGTTTCCTCCAATACTGCACTGCACGAAACGGCTTTCACGGTGTCTATCGACCTCATCGGGCATGGTTGTTCTACGGGCATTTCGGCCTACGACCGAGCTACCGGCATCAAAGCCATGATCGACCCTACCGTCAGCGCCAATGATTTTGCGCGGCCCGGGCATATTTTCCCCCTCCGGGCAAAAACGGGTGGCGTACTGCGGCGTACGGGGCATACAGAAGCCGCTATTGACCTGGCCCGGCTGGCCGGCTTTGCCCCAGCGGGTGTCCTGGTAGAAATCCTTAACCCCGATGGTACCATGGCGCGCTTGCCACAACTCATGGAGATTGCTCAGCGGTTTGGCCTTAAAATAATAGCCATCAAAGATTTGGTGGCTTACCGAATGCGCAATGAGCGCCTGGTAAAGCGGGAAATGACGGCCGAAATACAAACCCGCTTCGGTACTTTTACCACCATTGCCTATCGGCAACTCACTACCGATGACGTCCACCTGGCATTTGTAAAAGGAAGCGATTTCAACCCCGACAACCCGGTTCTCGTAAGGGTTCATTCCGGAATGGAAAGCAATGACTTGTTCAACTCCTTGATTGATGAAGAACAAATCAGCCTGGAAAAAGCACTCCAAAAGGTGGCGGAAGTGGGCCAGGGAGTTGTTTTATTTATGCGACACCTGGAACAACCCGATGATATTCTCCAGAGCCTGACTAGTCTACAAGAATTCCAAAACCAACGCGACACGCAAAAACCAACCGCTGCTAATCAGGGTCAACGGGACTTTGGCGTGGGTGCCCAAATATTACGCGACCTGGGGCTGGGCAAAATCTCCTTACTCACCAATCATCCCCGCCGGCGTATTGCGATTGATGGATACGGCTTGGAAATTGTGGATCACGTAGCACTTTAAGTCGTTGCGCTACGAACGAAAATACCGGATTGAAGGTTTACCCGCAGCCTGGGTAGAGCAAGCTATTCGTATGCATCCGGCTTCTTTTCGTTGTTTACATCCCAGCCGGCAGGTCAATAACATCTACTTTGACACACCGACCCTGGATGGCTTTTACCAAAATGTGGCGGGTACGCCCCAACGCCGAAAACACCGGTTGCGTTGGTATGGCCCGGTCACTGAAATCCTGGAGCAGCCGGTTTTTGAAATAAAAATCAAAGACGGCGAGATGGGTAGGAAAGAAAACCTTTCCCTACCCCCAACCACCTGGCAAGACCTGCGCCAATGCTTCCGAGAAATACCGCAACTCCGCTACCTGCCGCTCCGCCCCCTGCTGGTCAATGCTTACCAACGGTCTTACTTCGGCTCGGCCTGTGGCCGGTTCCGGATCACCGTTGATTGGGGCTTGCAGTTTGCCCCCTTCCACTGGTTCCTTGCTCCCCAACATTTTCATTACCTGCCTGATGCTGCCATTATCCTGGAACTCAAATACGACGTCGCGGACGATGATGCCGCCCAACACATTTTTGATTACCTGCCTTTCCGGCAAACAAAAAACAGCAAATACGTGACCGGCATCAACCTGATCATGGGCTAGTAGCCACCGGCTAAATAGCCACCGGCTGCTGGCTGCTTCCGGCACCAGGGACTACTTATTAGTTTCCGCCATTTTGATCCAGCGGAACAGGAGTTGCGGTCATAATCGCCAGGTGATTGCGGTGCCGTACGGCTACAAAATAATCGCCCGGTACGACATTGGTAAAAAGCACCGGTGAAACACCGTCCACGTCCACAATATCACCATCCCGCTGCAACAGCGCCGCACGGGCAGCAACAACCGTTGTGTTGTCAGACTTGTCCCGAAGTTCCAGGAACACCCAATCGACAATGGCGTCGTTTCCCGTAACCGCAAAAACACCTGGTGCGACGGACTCCCCGCCCGTACCCACGTGAATAAAATTTGGCGGCGTGTAAGGATCCGTTAAGGGCAGAGCGGTCCGGATTTGGTCATCCATCAGGCCGGTACCCGCGTTGTAAGGGCCTTGCAAAAACACCTTGGCTGGCAGCAACAAATAATTTTCGCCTTTCGTAAAGGTAACCATTGCCCTTGCCTCCGGGTTGGTGAGTGGTTGGTGATCACTGGATACCAACTGGGCGGTAAGCGTGTGCGTGCCCGGGCTGACATTGGGCAAGACATAGGTACCCGTAAGATTGTGGATGGTAATGTGCGGTGGGTTATCCAGGGTCAAATGCAAATGGTCGGCATGGCCATTGGCCAAATCCCCCCCCATACTGTATTGAACTTCGACATCATTGCCATATACCGTGCTGGCAGACAACGGAGAATCGATTTGTACAAATGGTGGATTTCCCAGTACGATAAAATTATCAAACACATCCACCGCTGGTTTGTAAGTATCATCACCCGCCTGGGAATATTTAATAATCACCGTTCCCGGCGAGCCGTCCAGGGTCACGGTATTGCCGGATACGGATGCCGGACCGGCAATCACTTCGGCCGTCACCGGCAAACCAGAAGTGCTGGTTGAGCTGAGTGAAAAAGCAGGACTGGAAATAAATTTAGTTCCCACCGGCAAAAAACTTATCGTCTGGTTCAGCAGAAATTCGAAAGGAGAAAGCCGGGAGCCGGGAATAGGCGTTTCGAATGTTCCCGTCGGCAGCTGCCATCGAACAGCCAGGTTATCACCTCCCCCCTCTTCCTTCATCAACGCTTCTATGTAGTAGGATTGTCCGGCCTGTAGTGAAATGGGTACCGACTGTTGCTGGGCAAATTTATTCCACTCCCGGGAGCCCGTCCACCCTGGAACGTTGGCAATACGTACCTTATTTAGCGGATTATCATCGGTACTCAGCCAGAGTTCGCCATTGTCGTCACTGGCGATCCAGAAGGTATAAGCGCCCGTCACGGGTGGGCAGATAAAGCCCCGCAGACGGGTACCATAGTTATTTGCAGCATTGACCGGTACTTCAAAAACAGTAAGTTCATCTTCTATATTTGGTGGCGTATTCACGGGAATTTCAATCACTGTAGTTCCCGGCACACCGGTCCAGACTTCCCGGCTTATTGTACCCTGCGCGCTACAATTACTGGCGTTGGGAACGGTGACCTGAAAAGACCGGAATACCGGCGTAGCTGGCGCATAACTGCCCCCTCCCCCCTGAATAGCCACGATGCTTACCGGGCCTGGCACCCCCAACAAAGTAACCGTGTTGCCACTGAGGGTAGCGGGGCCGCCCGTGATGTATAGCGCTACGGGTAAGCCGGAAGAAGCTGTGGCACTAATGGTGAAAGGTGGCGCCGTTGCTTCCCGATCGGGCAAAGGGGCAAAGCTGATGGTCTGGGCCTGCCCCAGGCAAGCCGGAAAAATGTCTTTCTGGTAGGTAGCAGACAGGCCTCCCGGATCAGTTACCGTCAGCAAAACCCTGTACCAGTAGGTATCTCCATCACAACCAACGGGGCTGAGTACCGTGCTGGTAACCGGATTGTTGTCGGGGGCCTCGGGGTGGTTGTGACCATTGTGAAACAAGAACAGCTGCCAGGAATAAGCCAGGGACTGGTTGCTACTTTCAGCATCATAAACGACCGCCGACAGGTTGAGCGTCGTAGGCTGATTCAAAGCAAAAGTATTGACCTGATCGATGCTCGTAGATTGGATCACCGGTGGGCTGTTATCCAGGGAAATATTGATGGTGGTTTGAGCCGTCAGTCCACCATTATCCGTAACCGTCAGGGTTACGACAAAATTAGGCCCGCCGTTGGGGGTGGAAAAAGTATGAGAGGGATTAGCCAGGGTACTGGTCGTTCCATCACCAAAATCCCACAAGTAAGTCAAGGGAAAAAACTCGGGATCGTAGGAATTATCTCCCGTAAACGTTACCACCAATGGGCTGGGCCCCTGAGAAAGATCGGAGGAAGCAATAGCTACCGGTGGCTGATTCGCTGCGCCGGTATAAGTGACGTGCCGGATTTGTGCGGAATAATTGACATAGTAAAAACCGTCGGCAAAGGGAGGAGCTGCCAAAAACACCACTGGCCCGGTATTGGTCAGGAAACTCCGTATTTCGGTGGGGTTGTAATTCCCATCGAAAGAAAAATTCATGATCCACTGCCCCCCATAATCTGCATGAAAATAAGTATTTTGGTAGATACTGGGAAAATCAGTCCCCGTATACCAGAATCCCCCCGTGGAGGCATTACCTTGAAAGTTGGGTCCGGAAAACTGGGGACCAACCGTCAGGATATTGCCATTTACGAGTACCCTTGGGGCGCTGTTGCGCCAATCTACCCGCGGACGTTCGTGGGTAGCAGGTGTGTAATTGCTGTTGTTGTAACCAGGGAGATAGGTCATTCCCTCGTATTTGGGCCAACCAAAGTTTTGTCCTGGTCCGGTGATGATATCCAGCTCTTCGCGGTCTCCCCAACCCACATCTCCGAAGATAAAGGTTCCGGGGTTGCCATCACTCGGCAACACACTACCGGTATTCGGAATTTTACATAACCGGTAAGGATTACGGACCCCCCGGGCCCACACCCGGGAACGGGCTGAACGGGGTGCACCCGCATCGTAGAACGGGTTACTGGGTAGCCCGTCGCCAGTTTGGGGATCAATCCGCAAAATTTTTCCATTGTGTGAATCAAGCAGTTGACTGCGGTAGGACCCAATATTTTCAGCCGCCGTGATGATGCCATCATTGAGCGCTTGCTGAAAGTACGTTTCCGAGGCAGATCCCTGGTCGGTGGAAGTATAACTGGCCCCATCCCCCATCGACACCAGCAAGGTATTGTCTGAGCCAAATACCAACTGCCCTACCCCGTGCGACTCGTGCAAGATCGGCATACCCGTAGAAGCAGATTCTCCGATGAGTATATGGCGGCTATTGCTGACTACCGTATTAAAATTATTACTACCATCCGCCTGGTACCTGGTCAGCCGACCAATGGTGGCACTGTAATAGTTGTTGTTGTTGGGATTGTAGGCGGGGGTACCAAAATTCATCAGGTGCTCCCGATCAACCACGTACAAAAGATAGAAATAACCATTGCTGAGAAAGTTGGGATCCAGGGCAAATCCGACCAATCCGAAATCCCGCCAGCCGCCTACCTCGGCACTGATGTCCAACAGCGGAACCGGCAACCGGGAGCCATTTTCTACGATCCAGACTTTTCCGTTTTTTTCCCAGACGTACATCCGCCCGTTACCATCCCAGGTGAACCCGACAACCTGGTTCCAACCCCCTATATAGAGTTCATCGACAAAACCTGTCGGCTGGGCAGCTATCGTCAGCGGGCCATAAATGGTCAGCAAAAAAAGAACGGCAATTCCTGTTTTTTTGATGTTTTCCATGATTTTCATAAGGTCATTTTTTATCATTTATCCCGCAAATAGCTCCTCATTATCCATCCATCAAGGACAACTTAGGTTCGGGAAGACAATCATTTAATGGCGAATCTGCTTTCCTTGTAACGAGCAGATTACCCCCAACAAGTTCTCAATTCCGGACCCCAGCGGTTCGGGTAATCTTTACCGGCGTAAGCGTCAGTACGGCCAGGTGATTGCGATGGCGAACGGCAACAAAATAATCGCCTGGCGGCACATTCAGAAAACGGACCGGCGTGATGCCATTCCTATCCACAATATCACCATCCCGTTGCAGCAGTGCCGACCGCGACGCCACTACCTGGGTATTATCGCCAGCACTGCGGAGTTCCAGGAAGACCCAGTCGACAATGGCATCGTTCCCGGTGTTGGAAAACACCGACGGGTCGACCGTTTCATAACGCCCCTCAGTGGGTTGGAAGCCCAGCTGGGGATAGGGATCCGTGACCGGCAGCAAATTCAGTTGCCGTAGCTCATCATTCATCAGGCCATTGGTCGTATTTAATGGCCCTTGCAGCAAGGCCACCGCCGAAAGGTTTATACAGGCATTACCCAGGCCAAAATATTTGTGCTGTAAATAAGCCTCCACGCGCAAACGTTCGGCCACGGTGAGTGCCCGGTCGTAGACCAGTACGGCGGCCAGGTCCATAGCGTTGCCGCTGCCATCCAGGCTTCCACCCAGTAGCAGGGCACCCGCCACGGTGTTCAGGGCCGGGCTGGTGGTTTCCAGAAGGGTGCCATTTTTGTATTGGCGCAGGGTTCCTCCCTCGTACACGGCCGATTGTACCAGCCAGCCAGCGCCCAGACCCTGAGCCGTGGTGGCCAGGTTGGTGCCGCCGCCAGTGGTCACGCCCAGGTTGCCACTACCTGCGTTACCTACCAGGCCAAAAGCGCCAGCGGTGCTATTGGTACCGTAAACCAGGCCCGTGGTCGGGTTGCTGGCCGGGGTAGCTGTGTGGTAACGAGTAACCAGAAAGACCGTCCGATTAGCGGCTCCCAGGGGAAGCCCATTGACATTACTCGTGCGTTCGAATTTATCGCCCGCTCCATCAAAAGCCACGTAAGACTGCCCATTCGGGCCGTTGGCGATGACCCACTGGGGATCGCCCACGGCCGTCAGGTCATTGGCCTGCACAGACTGGTCGGTCCAGCTGCTCACGGTGCCCAGCGCTTCGGCAACGCCCTTATCGGCTTCCAGGTGCAGGGCCAGGTCGTCGGTCAACAAGCCAAAGTACCTGGCCTGCAGGTAGCCTTCGATCTCCTGGCGCTCAGCAGTACCCAGGGCCCGGTCGTAGACCAGCACCGCCGCCACATCCATTTGGGCATACCCCGTACCGGCAATATCTGCCCCCAGCACGATCTTGCCGGGGTTGGTAGCGAAAGTCAAATTGTTGACGGTCTGAATCAATTCGCCGTTCTTAAACTGGGTTAAAGTACCGGCGGAAAGCACCGTGGACTGCGTCAGCCAGCCCGTAGCCAGCCCATTGGTGGCTACATAATTGGTTGTCCCACTGGTAACCGCCAGATTGCCGGCGCCATTATCGGCGGTTAAGCCAAAGGCATTATCGGTTCCAACAGCTCCGTAGACAAAGCCTGCGGCAGCGAGCGGCGGCGCCTGGTAGCGGGCGACGAGAAACACCGTCCGATCGGCATTGCCGGCGGGTAAGTCGTTGACCGCTCCCGTCCGCTCCAGCTTTTGGTCCACGCCGTTAAATTGTACGAAAGGCATGCCCTGGGGGCCGGTATAGGCCCGGACCAAGGGGCTGCCCGTAGCGACCAGGTTGTTGCCCGCCGCCGAAAGATCGGCCCAGGCGGTTACCCCGGCCGCAACCAGGTCCAGCCCCCGGTCCGCTTCCAGCCGCAGCACCAGCCCCTGGTTGAACAGGTCACAAGGGCAAGGATTGACCGCCACGGTAGCTGCTCCAAGCGGGTTGCCCGTGGTCGCACAGGTGCCGTCGTCAATGCTGGTCAGCAGATAATTGAAATCAGGGGCGTACGCCTGGAAGGCGACGTCTACCCAGTAGTTGGCTGCATTAAAAGTATTCGTTGGAAAATCAGGCGTAGCGGAATAAACATAAACCCCATTACTACCATCTACCCCATTTGCCAAAGCCGTTAGTGGAGACCCTGGTTCCGTATAGGATGTCGTGCTAAAGTAACCACCGGCAGCCATGTACCGCCCGCTTGGCGACAGGAAGGAAGCCACGTAGGTCGTATTCGCGGCAATGGCAATGGGCTGCGGGAAATCTATCTGTTGCCAACCCATATCGGCGTTCCCGAGGGTAGCAGCACCTTCCGCCAGGAGTATTCCGGGCGTCCCATTTTTCCAGAGTTGTACCCTATAATTTTCCGTACCAATATTACCCCACCCTTTATAAAAGCGAATTCCCGAGATTACGCCCGGTTCTGAGGAGCGGAATTTTACGCCTAGTACCACGGGCGTATTTTCTTCCTGTAAGCTCCCCGTAGCATTAATCCCCCAAATATTTACGGGTGGAGAAAGTGCAAACGCCAGCGCATCACCCACCGAAAACGCCGTTCCGCTGTCCACATTGTAGGTATTGCCGTTCACCACCAGGTCTACCGAACTACCACCCGCCGAAGCGGTGTAGCGAAGGTTGATGGGATCGCCAGCACAAACGGCGGTGGCCGTAGCCGTTAGTGTTCCTGCGGGTAAAGGATTTATGGTAATTGTTTCCGTACTTAAAGGACTTCCCACACTGGTGCATCCACTGTTATCAGTGATACTCGTCAGGTTAAACACCAACGCTGCCGGATCAATTTCGCGGAATAAAACATCCACCCAATAATTGGCATTACTACCGCCAGCGGGGAAACCACCGCCGTATTTATAGACACCGTTCGGACCATCGACACCTGCCTGTAATGCAGTAAGCGGGCCATTGGTTACCCCGGTACTGGCAAAAAATCCACTGCTAATGGCAAAATATCCATCAGCTGAGAAATAGGATGCGATATACGTCGTATTCGCCTGAATGGGTACCGGACTGGCAAATTGAACCGCTTGCCAACCACTGGCCGTTTCGGCGGTGAAGGTAGCCGTAGCCAGCAAGGTGCCGGTAGTCGTCCACAGATTAGCCGTATGCGTACCGGTATTACTGGCTCCCTTATAAAAACGAATACCGGTAATATACCCGTTAAGGGTAGACCTGAATTTTGTCCCTACCTCAATGGGTTGATTGTCGGTAGCGTTCGGATTACTCGGTGAACCGGTATCCGCCCAAATGCTTAACTCGGCAGGATTGAAAGTAGCAAATGTCTCCCCCACGGTGAAGTTATCATACGTGGTGCCATTTACGATCAGGCTATAGGGCGTCGTACCGGTTGCGGCAAATAATTGCAAAGCCACCTGATCACCCGGACAGATCGGATTACTGACGCCACTGATTGTAGCAGTAGGCAATGGATTCACCGTGAGCGTAGCAACAGCGGAATTCACCGCCCCCTGGGTATTCGTCCAGACGGCCCGATATTGGTTGCCGTCATCGCCAGGCTCCGCAATAAACGAATAAACTGGACTGGTTTCCGCCGGAACCACATCATTCCAGGAAGCCCCACCGTCGGTGCTGACCTGCCACTGCACCGTCGGTAGTGGATTGCCGGTGGCGGTACTGTTAAAGGATACGTTTCCTCCCGCACAAACCGCCACAGACACCGGGTCTGAATTAACCGTCGGAGGTGCCAGCGGAGAATCCGTACAGGCAACGGCAACTTCCTGCAAGACGGGGGTCAGCGCAGCATTCGGGGTGGTAAGCGTCGCCTGGTACTGGATGTAACGGCCACTTAGCCCCACGGAAGCGCCTGCGGTAACCGCGGCAAACGAATGACCGCTCAGGTCCATGGTGTTACCCGTTCTGACTGCCAGCGAAACCGCAGCAGCACCCGGCTCATCCGCCACCCAGGTGATGATGCCCCAGTCTTTCTGGACGCCGGCGTCGAACACCCGGGAAGTAAAAGTTCCCGGCGTTAGGTAGGGAAACATGCGGATCCAGTCGACGGTGAGTGCTATGCCATCATTCGCATAATCGCTGATGGCCGGGCGCATAGGCCCCGGAATACTGACCGTTTCCGTGTGTACCACGGTACCGTCGATGTAAAACAATACCTCGCTGGCCTTCCACTCAATGCGGTAGCGATGCGAGGTGCCGAGGTAATTACCCAGTGGAACGTTCCCCTGAGTGCCGCCGCCGAGAAGTGTTCGGGCATACAACTGCGATCCGCCGGTGTTGTGGGTACTGAACATCGCCCAGGAATTGGCAACATCGGCATAAATACCTCCATTAGTTGTCAGGTCCGTGCCACCACCGAAACCGACGTGTTGAAAGTCTGTTGCGCCAAAGGTGGCCACAAACTCGAGGCTCGACCCAGGGCCGTAGGTGGTGCCTTCCGGCTGGGTATTGTAGCGCGCGCCGTTGACGGTCAGAATCCCGCCAGCAACGGTAGACGTTCCGTTGCCTGGCCAGGGAAAACTCGCCCATTCCGCAACCGGCGGCGGGGTCGTAAAATCAGCACCAACGGTAGGCGCCAGGGTTACCCCATCGCCCGTAAACGATACGTTTGTATTGGTAAACTCCCCCTGGGCAAAGTCGGCGTTGCTCACCTCGGCAAAGCAGGGTGGCAGCGCCGTGGTAAAACTAAGGGTTCCCGGTGCTACGGGTTCACTCAGGGAATTACTGCTGCCATCGACGGACGTAACCCGGTAATAATAGACCGTACCCGGCACCAGGCCGGTTAATGTCAGGCTGTGCGCCAGCACCAAAGCGCCCGCCGAAACGCTGAGGTTCAGGTTGTTGGCATCGGTGCTGTAATCCACCAGGGAAGTAGCAGGCTCGTTGGTATCCCAGGTGATCGTGGCCGAAAGGCCATCCGGTGCGGAGGAAACCACTATATTGCTGATCACCGGCGGGGTAACATCCGCTGGCCCATTACAAGTGATCGACACCTCCTCCAGCATTGGGGTTAGGGCCAGATTGGAGGTTGAAAAATCAGCTTTGTACTGAATATACCGACTGGATAAGCCCACCGGAGCGCCGTTGGTCAAGGACAAATAGGTGGTCCAGGACACATCTGGCGTGGGGGTATCCCCCGTTCGGACAGAAAGATTCAGGCTGGTCCCGGCAGGCACGGTTTCATTCCAGCTGGCAGTGCCCCAGCCCGCTGGGCTACCCTGGTCAAAAGTGCGGGAAGTATAGGTGCCGGAAGCAGGAAAAGGGGATGCGCGAAGCCAATCTACCGAGAGGGTGCCATCATTGATCCCCACATCGCTGATCTGAACATACATTGGAATGGTCACCGTCAAGGGAATAGTCGCATTTGGCGTTGGACTACCATCTACATAAAATTCAAAATTACCGGCATTCCATTTAATTAAGTAAGTGTGGGGTGATCCCATCAGATTGGCACCAAGGCTTATATTTGTGCCATCACTTGCTCTGGCGTACAACGTTGTTTGCAATGGCGGGGCTCCCTGCCCAATGGTTAGCCAGGGATTGGTATTAAATGGCTGATCACTGGAAAATCCAACATTTTGAAACTTCCCGGAATTAAAGGTGGCCACAAACGCCAGTGATGCCCCCGGTCCGTAGGTCGTATTGGTAAATACATGGGTGCCATCCACGGTTACGACGCCCCCGGCAACCGTGGTATTGGTACCCTCAAAATTACCGGAAGCCCAACCGGATGGTAAACTTGTTCCCGAAAATTCTTCGTTCAGGAGCGGTTTCAGGCTCACTCCACCGTCGCCATCAGGAATCACCACGGTGTTGGGATCTACTGTTCCCAGGGCAAAATCTGCGGCCACGATATCTTCTCCACAGGGTGGTGGCGAAGCGGTGGGCATGGTAAAGGACATTACCGCCGACTGGGCCGGATTGCCGGCACCATCGGTGGAGGTAACCTGGTAATCATAGGTAGCAGACAAGGTTAGGCCACTCAGCACCAGGCTGTGGCTGATCACCAGAGCAGGGTTGGTCTCGTTCAGATTGAGCGCATTGCCCGTCAGCGCATAATCCACCACGGAGGTAGCTGGCTCATCCGTGTCCCAGGTGAGGGTGGCGGTACCGTTTAGGTTGGTAGTGACCACCAAATTGGAAATAACGGGGGCCGTATTGTCTATGCCATAGGTAGCCGCGTAGCTGCCAGCAACGGCCGGAAAGAAAGCATAGTCTACACCCTTGATGACCTCGGTGGTGTAGGGAACCGGGCTCCCGTTGGTGGTCAGGGCAATCAGTTGGCCATTGGCAGCACTGACCGGCACCATGCCGTAGAGGTTATTGGCGCCGGTCCCGACGCTTACGTCGAAATGGAGGACCGTTCCGTTCCAGACCATATTATCGAAAGTGGAGCCATTGCGGCCGTCGAGCCATTCCAGCATTTGCCGGCTGGATACCACGGGTACGTTGCGGCTTTGCGCGGCAGCAATAATACTCGTTGCCAGGGCAATGGAAGTTTGCCGATCGGTGTGCATATTGGCGCAAAAAACGCCGTAGTAGCCATTCGGGCCGACTGCATTGTCCAGTAAGGTAGTGATGTGGGTTGGGATGGTCTGCCCGGATTCATCGGTCATTTGGGTCGTCACCTGGTAGCAGTCAATCAACTCCCCCACTTTGGTCGCAAACCGCATGGGCAGCGCCGATCCGGTGAATAGCCCCGGGCGGTTTTGTACCCAGCTTCCCGGCCAGTAGTAGTAGTTGACGTCGAGTCGCATACCGTTGGCCACCATGACCTGGGGCTGGGTATCGTAATCGCTCCAGGCGATGCAGTGGGTACGGTGGCTGTTTGGGGTAAAAATACTGGGGAAGTTAGCCGCAAACTGCCCCAGTTGGGTGGTGTAATTGGAAGCGAGCAAGGTCGGTGTCCAGACGTTGCACCCCGTGTTGATGTGGATGCCCACCTCGAAGCCCTGGTTTTGGTAGTTCAGGGCCGTCGCGTCAGAGATGGGGGTATTGGGGTACATATAAGAGGTTCCGCGCACGGCTTGCCAGTGGGCAACCGCCTGGGCCGTATTGGAAGGGCTGAGGGTGATAAACTGTTCGAAAAACTGGTTGGTGAGGCCCACGGCGTGGTCGTCGCCGGTCATGACCACCGCCGCCTTGAACTTGTTGGGCAGCATCCAGAACCGGGGCAAGGGTTTCCGGTGCAGGTTACCCAGCAGGATGAGGTTACCCAGCAGATACAACTGCTCATCGGCCTGGGGAATCTGGGCTTTGTCCAGGTTGATCCAGTCGGGTTGCGGATCCTGGGGTGCATTGCCATAAAAGAGGTCGTTGGGGCGAATGACACCATCGCTGGGCGACGCATTCACATCCCGGTTTTGGCCTTCCCACAGCGGATTGCCCTGGCGGGTGTACACGATTGATTTAGCCAGGTCATAGGCAAAGGCGATGGCCTTACCGCCGTTGGCGCCTACTTCATTTTGGGTGATGGCTTCGTAAGCCGTAGCAGCCGTAGCCGAACTGTACAAAGAAGCCAGGCTGATCGCCCCGTTGAGGATGTAGTGATCGGCGATTCCGTGGTACTGGATGGTTTGGCTGACGATGCCCGAACCGGGTCCGGGAACCGATCGGACCAGCAGGTAGCCTTCGGCCTGGCTACCAGCGGCCTGGGTAATACCCAGCAAATTGTGGAGTTGGGCATCCGGGCGCAGCGCAATCAGCGTCCCGCCAGCACCGACCCACGTGGTGAGGTCGCCGACCATACCGGCAGTGAGCGGCATCTCTCCCAGGATGACCACATCGTAGGCGCTGAGGGTGGCTGCGGTTACCGCAGCAACATCCACCGCCAGAAAAGCATTGTACCCCAGCGCCCGCAGCATCTCCACCGGATAACGGCTGAACGGATTGGCGGCGTCGCTAATGACCAGGATCGGTCCGCCGGGGCCTTCATTCGGCGGCGGCGGCGGCGGTGCACCCGTGGTGAACGACCACACGTAATCTTGGGCCAACGCATTGCTGGGATCAGCGACGTCGGAAATGCCGGAAGCGCCACCCACCAGGGTCGCCGTGTAGGTCGTGAAATAGGCCAGCGGATCCGTCGGATCAAGGGTGGCGGTGCGCGAACCCGCGTTGTAGCTAATGGTTGCCGGTAGCGCCCCTCCCCCACTGGTGAGCTCAAAGGTAGCAGCAGTTACCGTGGCGGGGTCAATGGGTTCGTTGAAGGTAGCGGTAATATTGGCGCCAATGGCGACTCCGATCGCATTGTTGGCGGGCGTATGGTTTATCACGACGGGTGGCGTAACGTCCGGTCCTACCTGCGTGTCGAAAACTACGTCTACGTAGTAATTACTGGCATTAAAAGTCTGATCCGGAAAAGTACTTGTTCCGGCATATCGGTACACCCCGTTCGGCCCGGCTGCATCGTTGTTCGGAATAGCCAGTAACGGGCCATTGGCTACCCCGGTGGCGCCGGGGCCGGTAGCAAAATAGTTTTCATCTTCCGAGTAGTAACCGGAAGTGGTGTGGTAAGACGCTACGTAGGTCGTATTGGCCGCTACGGCAATGGGCGCGTTAAAAGCAACCTCCTGCCAGCCGGAAGTCGTCTCGCCGGCAAAATTGGCGGTTCCCAGGTTTTGTCCGGCCAGGGTCCAGAGGTTACCGACGTGGTTGCCCGTATTTTGGGTGCCTTTGTAGAAACGAATACCCGTAATGAACCCCGCTACCGACGTGCGGAATTTCACCCCCACTTCGAGCGCCAGCGGATCTTGCTCATTGGGTGTGCCGGGCGTGGTGGTGGCCGGGTTCCAGATGGTGCAGGGGCAGGTGAAGGATCCCGGCGGGCCCACTGTTACGGCAATATAATTGGGTTGGCCCAACGTGGGTACTTCCATATTGCCGGAATCGTCGAAGGCGCGACTGCGGATGGTGTAATTCCCTTCGGCTACTGGCGTCCAGTTGAAGGTCCAGCTGGTGGAGCCGGTGGCTACCTGCCAGGTCGCGCCATTGTCGACGGATACTTCTACGCCAGCCACTACTCCGTCAGCATCCGTTGCGGTGCCCGTAATACTGACGAAGCTTCCACTGGGTAAGACATCGTTCTCTTCGGGATTGGCAATGACCGAAACCGGCGCCAGGACGTCGGTAGAGGCCGTAGCGGCCGTCAAACCTTGGAGTGAATTGGGTTGGACACCCATGTCCGCCAGCAGGTTGAGCGTGGCCTGCTGCATAATGGTGCTTGGTGCCGCGGTGCCGCGGTCGTGTTCACCATCCAACCCCCAGGCCCACTGTACCGTACCTGCCCCGAAGACCAGGGCGCCACCAGGCGCGTGGCGGTACAACGAAAGGTGGTGGGTTTCACCCGAAAGCGAGGTGTTGGATAGCAAAATGCGGCCAGCGGGGTAGCTGGCAGCGTAGGCCGATTGGGCCGGATTCCATTCGTAGCCCAGCGAACCCGGTGCGAGGGTGGTGGTACCCACCGCTGGCAGGCCGGTATTGCGCCAGAACCGCAGCGGGCTGTAGGCACCCGGAACCTGGATTTCCCCCGTGGTCCCTACCCAACTGATCTGGCCCGTGAGGGCATTTTCAGGATTACAACCATCACTGCTGTCGGTGGAGCCACATCCGCTGCGCCACAAGCCGGTCCAGGCTACCGGGTCGGGGTCGCAGTCGGCATTGCAAATGTTTTCACCCAGCGTACCTTCTTTGTAGCACACCAGGGTACGGTGATTATCTTCCCAGCGGGTTTTCCAATACACTTCGTTCCCGCTGAAGAAAGCGAGGTGCATACCCGCATCCCGGGCAGCCTCTACGTTGGTTCGCTCGGCGGCCGACCAGTACTCGTCGTGCCCTACCGACAAAAACACCTGGTGCTTCAACGCATTGCCAGGTCCCAGCAACTGGGGGTCCCGATCCACGTCCACGTCGGTAGTGTAGCTCACGTTATAGCCGTGGCGCTCCAGCCACCGGATCATGGGGTACTCGGCATTGAACAACCAATCTTCCCCGGCGCCACCACCTCCGCCACCGGCACGGGTAGCGAACGGCCGATTATAGCTGACCTTCGTGGCGTGGTTGAAGCCCGGCACCGCAGTTCCGGAACCGTTCACGTACAAGCTGTTGCCACCGTAGTTGTTGTAGGCCTGCCAGGTCGCGTCGGAAGTTTTGAAGATGATGTCGGCGTTCCGGCCATCGTCACGCACGACGAAGGCGATGTGGCTGGCCGCACCGTCGTCATTGCGGGTCAGTTTGGCGAGGTAGATACCCGAAACGGCATTGGTTGCCGTCCAGGCGGCAGACACGCTCCAGTTGCTGCAATCGGTTTTGCCCGTAGCGGCATCGTAGAGGCAGGGATTTTGGGCGGTTCCGGTAAAGCCATTCCCCAGGTCAGCGACTTCCCGGGCGCCGGTGCCACCGTAGTAGCCCAGTCGGTAAATTTTAATGGAAAAACCCGTAGCGGGGGCCTTTACGTCCACCTTAAATTCGATGGTTCCCCCGGTATTGATGCTGATCGCGGTGGCAAACCCCTGAATAGACGCTGCACCGGCATCGGGGTTGGGAAGATCCCATACTGTGGCAGCACTACCCGGCAAGCCGTTTTCGGCAGGAATGGGATTTTGTGCAAACCCCGTTTGCGGTATACCGGCAACCAAACTTAAGACACCCATCCATAAAAAAACGAGTGCCCATTTCCAAAAGAAGCAGGTCGTTGCAGATGGACTAATTGGGGCTTGATCAGCAGTTATCCTTACCGCTTTGGTCAATTTATTTTTTCCTTGTGTCATAAGTAAGGGTGATAAAAAGAAATTTTGTGATTTGATTTTCGACAATTCCAGCGCTTAATAACCATCACATGGAGTCGAGTCTTCTGCCTTAACCACCTATCAAATGAGGCAGGCAACTTGTTTTATGGGATAGACCTATCCCAGTCCTTTATTTCACCCCTTATTTACTCCTTCACGAACCGCAACTGCTCGACCCGCTGCCCACTCCGCAACTGCAGGTGGTATACGCCGCTGGGCCAATTGGCCGTAGACAGCCGGAAATTGGCGTCCGTCAGGTTGAATTTTTGTACGAGCCGGCCCTGGATATCGAATACGTCCACGTTCCAGTCCAGTTCTGCTGCTGCTGCCGGCGGTACGATCTGCACGTAGTTGGTACTCGGATTGGGATACACCTGAAAGGTGCCCTCCTTGGCAAAATTTACCGACCGAATCTCGGAGTAGTCGAAGGTGCCATCGATGTCTACCTGCTTGAGGCGGTAGTAGTTGATGCTGGCCCGGGGATTGGGGTGCACAAATTGGTACGACTGGGGCTCGAAACTGGTGCCTGCTCCTTTCTGCAGGCCAATTTTTGCGAAGTTCACCCCGTCGGCACTGTGCTCGATCTGGAAGTAATCGTTGTTGAGCTCGGTGGCTGTTTCCCACTTCAACAGGGCTGTTTCGTCCCGGAGGGCTTCGGCGGTGAAGGTGGTGAATTCGACGGGGAGGACGACGGCAATTGCTTCAAGGATAGGCCAACCTATAAGATTGGTGTTGGTATTATCTGTAGCGAGTGAAGTGCCGGGCCAGAAAAAACGGCCCAAGCTTCCAATAGGATTTAGCCCAAAGTCCCCACCCGAAAGAATGATATTATTTATTAACGGCCCGGTAGCCTGAAAAGTAGCGATGGTTTTCGGGACACCTAATGGCCAGGTTGCCAAATTTACAGCAGGCTGCCCTTGAAAATAAAAATAGTAAAAATTATCTGTATGGGAAAAAGCAGAAATTCTGGCAATACTGTAGTTCGTTGACGCTACCGTGATATTGGATCCCGCTGCCTGAAACTGTGGGATTTTCAGGTATATGTTGATAGGATTACCGAACCCCGATAAAGCCTGCAGTGGCGTAAAGGTAATACTAAATGTACCGTTTCCCAGATTCTGAAGGTCAGCAAAGACATGGTTGAGGATAGTTTGTCCTCGTCCAACATTGGTGAGCAATACCAGAAAAAAAACAGCGGTGTATATATAATATTTCATAGTGATTGGTTTAAAATTGTTGGGTAATTTCTCCGGCGGGATCACCGTCAAGAATGCTAAAAATGAATAATGCATCCGAGGCTATGACCGTAGAAGGTGGAATAAAACCATCTGAGTATCTCACTTTACCATCCATATTGGTGTCAAATTGAGAATACCCGTCAAGTTGAGCGGTCGGATCTCCTAATAGTACGTTGAAGATGGAGATGGCATCTGAGGAAATCACTGTAAAAGGAGGAATAAACCCGTCGGAATACCTGACCTTGCCGTCCTGGTTCGCATCGCCCGCCCACATCATCGCCACTGGTACGGTGTTGACCGTAATAACCCGCTGGGCATTCGTGCCCCAGGTAGGCGTAGCCGGATCCGTAAAATCCACCGTAACCTGGCCAAAGAGGCTAAAGCTGCCGAGCAGCAACAAAAGGGTCCATATGTTTTTCATCGTGTTTGCTTTGTAGATGTGTAATAAATGAGGTTGTTGTGCAAAGGAGTTGCTGACAACCGACCGATTGGTCGTGGTCAGCCGGGCTGGTTGGCCATCAAGAAAGCAAGCGGCATTCTGTTGCCTTGCTCTCTTAGCTTTAAATTTGGAAAAAAAAGGCCTGCTGCGGGGCAGGCGCTGTCAACCACCTGATATTGATCACAAAAATCAATACCAAGTGGTAAAAAAGTAGCGCCTACTTTCTCTTTTCGAAAAGAAAAAAACGCATTGGTCGCTATCAAACCAGCAGAACCAGGTGTAGAAAGTAGCATGTTAATAGTTGTGTGGTGTTTATTTCGGGAACATACCGTTCAATGGCCTATTCCTTTTACAAAAGGGAATATAAACAACCCTACCTATCGATTTATCGTCGACGGCAGCAGCTGTAAAACAGGAAATTTTGTTTAAACTTTTCTTTTTCCAATCAACCAACCACTTAAAAATCAACACAATAAGAAACAAAATCCAAATTGGCCAATTAATAAGTATCAACACCAAACCCAATTGAGTTCAATGTTTGGGAAAAACAAAAGTGCAGGGGGGAATAATAAAATACGGCAGTTGGAATTACTAGAGTCGTAAAATCATCATGTGATATTGCCGTAAGGGGGATAATGCAAATATAAGGTTTTGTTTTCAGGAACAAAACAACTATCCACAATAGTTTTTAAAATATTTGAGATCAATTTTTGCCAGCCCCAAACTGTTGTTTTAAAATTAATTATAAAAAATAAAATATCAGTCGCTCTAACCAATCAACCAAAACCAGCCAAATCAACCTCCTCACCAGCCACCCAACGCCCTTTTTCGTTGGTCTGGAGGCGGGTAGCTCCCAGGCGGGGATCGTGTTCAAAGGCAATGATCCAATTGCCGGCGGTCGCATCGGCCAAGAGGCGGGCTTTTTCCTCCAGGGTGAGCAAGGGGCGCACATCGTAGCTCATGACGTAGGGCAAGCCCAGGTGGTAAGACGAGGGCAGCAGATCGGCGGCGTAGACCAGGGTCTGGCCCGCGTGTTCGATGATGGGGAGCATCATGGCCTCGGTATGCCCGTAAACAAAACGCAGCTTGATGCCGGGCAGCCAGGGGAGGTCATCGTCCTGCACATCCAAAAACTGCACCCGCCCCTGGGTTTGGAGGGGTAGAAAATTTTCCTTCAGGAAGGAGGCCGCTTCCCTGGGGTTGGGCTCCATGGCCCAGCGCCAGTGGCGCTCATTGCTCCAGTAGGTCGCATTGGGAAAGGTGGGTACTGGATGCCCCTGTGCATCGAGCATTAGGGCACCACCAACGTGATCGAAGTGCAGGTGGGTAAGGAGTACATCGGTGATATCGGCGGGCGCCAGGCCCCGGGCAGCAAGGCTTCCAAGCAGGGTAGCTTCGCCGTGGGGATGAAAATGGGAACGGAAGCGCTCGTCTTGTTTGTTGCCAATACCCGTATCAACCAGGATCTTGCGGTCGGCGGTTTCAATGAGCAGGCAGCGCATGGCCCAGGTGCAAAGATTCTGCTCGTCGGGTGGATTGAGTCGTTGCCACAGTTGCTTGGGTACCACCCCAAACATAGCACCGCCATCGAGTTTTAAATAGCCGGTAGGTATAAAGGAAAGTTTCATGGTGGTCGGTTTTATAGTTGGTGAAGGGTTAAATCTCGAAGTCCATGCCCCGCCGCAACAGGTTGGCTTCGCGATCCTGGAACAATTGGTCGTATTTTTCCTGGTCAAAGGCGTACAGCATGGCGGGTCGGTGGGGCACGTTTTGTTGTTTGCCAATTTCTTTGAGTACCCCCATCTTAAGGATTTTAGTCCGAAAATTCCGCTTATTCAAGCTGGGGACACCGAGCACCGTTTCGTACAATTCCTGTAGCTGTGAAAGGGTAAAATACTCGGGCAGCAGCTCAAAGCCAATGGGCTGGTAACGCAATTTGGCCCGCAAACGCGCAAGTGCCGTTTCGAGAATGCTGGCGTGATCGAAAGCCAGCGGGGGCACCTGGTTCAGGCTGAACCAGTCGGCACGGTCGGCATCGGTAGCCGCCTTGATGGGATGCTCCACCAGGTTGACCAGCGCGTAATAGGCTACACTGATGACCCTGCCCCGCGGATCGCGATCGGGTAGGCCAAAAGTAAAAAGCTGTTCCATAAACACGTTGGTCATTCCCGTCTCCTCCTGTAGCTCGCGGCGGGCGGCGTTTTCCAGGGATTCCTCCATTTGCACAAAGCCTCCCGGCAAGGCCCACTGGCCGGCAAAAGGGGGCAACTTACGGCGGACAAGTAAAACCTTGAGTTGTTGCGATTCGTCCAGGCCAAAAATAATGCAGTCTACTGTTACTGCCGGCCGGGGGTACTCGTAGGTATAAGACATGATCGTACGGTGTTTTGCGAGCAAATGTCAGCGAAGACTTTTTTAACGCCCTTTAGCGCCTACTGGTGATTTTCAATCAATTCCGTTTTAAGCGCGGCTAACTTTGGCGAAAGCCCGTAAAGATAAGGCTTATTAGAACTTTGTTCAAACGCCTGAACCTGCCGCAGGCAGTTGGCCCTGATCGCTTCCAGCTGGGGGAAGTCGTAACAAATTACCCCACCGTCAAAAACAGGCACCAGCAGGTCTTCCCAGCGGGAGCCCGCGGGCACCTCCTGCGTACCCGTCCGGTGGAAGGGAGCCACGGTGCGCTCCTCGCCGGGTACCTCCTCGGCCGCGAAGATCATATCCCCGAGGGGTTCATCTGCGGGTCCGAAAAACCGCCGCACTTGCTGCCGGCCAGGATTGGATATTTTAATGGGCTGCTCACTGAGTTTAATACGGGGTTGCAACTGCCCGTTTTCGTCGGCCAGGGCCGCCAACTTATAGACCCCTCCCAGGGCGGGATCGTCGTGGCCGGTAACCAGACGGGTACCTATGCCCCAGGTATTAATAGCTGCTTGCTGGCCTTTGATCTCGTGGATGCGAAACTCATCCAGATCGTTGCTGGCTACAATGCGGGTCGTCTGGAACCCGGCATCGTCGAGCAGTTGCCTGGCTTTTATGCTCAGGGCTGCCAAATCCCCGCTGTCCAGCCGAATCCCCAGTAAGTCGTGCCCTTGTTCGCGTAGCCGCAGGCCAACGGAGATGGCATTTTCGACACCTTTAATGGTATCATAGGTATCCACCAAAAACGTACAATTGTTGGGCAACGCCGCTGCGTAATGTTCAAAGGCTTCCAACTCATCGGCGAAAACCATCACCCAGCTGTGGGCGTGGGTACCCTGGACGGGAATGCCCAGGTGTTGGCCCGCCCAAACGTTGCTGGTGGCATCACAGCCCCCCAAATAGGCAGCACGGCTGGCCGTAAGGGCACCGTCCAACCCTTGTGCCCGCCGGAGGCCAAACTCCAACACCGTATCCGTTTGCGCCGCCCGCCGGACACGGGCAGCCTTGGTGGCGATCAGGCTGGAAAAATTGGTCAGGGTGAGCAGGGCACTCTCCACAAGCTGGGCTTGTAGCAAAGGGGCTTCTATCCGCAGAAGGGGTTCGTGTGGAAAAACCAGGGTGCCTTCCGGAATGGCAAAAAGATCGCCCGTGAAGCGCAACCGCTGTAGGTAATGGAGAAAGGCTTCCGGGAACAAAGGCTGGCCATCGGCACCCCGCAAACTACCCAGGTACTGGATTTCCACAACCGAAAAACACAGGTTTTCCAAATAATCAGCCACCAGGGCCAGGCCAGCAGCTACCGTAAAATTACCCCGAAAAGGGTGGCTGCGGAAAAAGAGGTGAAAGACCGCCCGGCGCTCGTGTATCTTTTGCTGCCAGTAGCCATAGGCCATGGTGAGCTCGTACAAATCAGTGAGATTGCCCCACCCTGCCCGGTATACGCTACTCAAATGAGAACCTGGAATCATAGCACTTAGTTTATTTAAGAAACTAAGGTAAATAAATTATGGTATACAACCCTTCTATTGATATACTAATCTTTAAAGGAAACCGTTTGGTTCAGGCACAGTTACCTTACACACTCCACTTAATGGTACATTTCCGATTCCTTTTTATTTGTTGTTGCTTCCTTTTCCTTGGCCAGGCAACTGCCCAGGAAAAAGCCCCCCTGGACCCCCTGCAAAGCTGGGAACTGACGCAGGCCAAGTGGTCGGAAATTGCTCATTTTGCGGGGCGCTTCCGGGTAGTCAGCCCCGGGCCTTTCCAGGAAAAAGTCGACAGCATGGACACCCCCCTGGGGCAATTGTTTTACCATACCCTCTACCTGGCCCCCCAAACAGAAAAGACGGAAAACGAGTTCTACATGGTCAGCTACGTGGATTATCCCGAAGGAACCGTCCACCAGGATAGCCTGGAGCTGATCGGGGAACTGCTGAACGAAACCCAGGCCGCGGCCGTGGAAAGTGTGCGGGGCGAATTGCTTTTTTCCCAGGATGGCTACCAGCACGATTTCCCCTTCCGCTATTGGCGCATCGACTACCTCAACGGGCGGGCCAGTATCCGCACCAAAGCCATCATTGCGGGCAACCGCTTTTACACCGTACAAACCGTCACCCGCCAGGAATACGGGATGAACCACTCTACCGATCGGTTTATCGATTCTTTTGAGGTCTTTTAGTTAAGTCTGGGATTTATTGTAGATTCAAGCCTGAACCATTAACCTGGGCTATGAATCTTCGTCTGCTTACCCTCCTCCTGCTTTGGAGCACCTTCCTTCCCGCGCAAAAAGATGCCGATCTTTTAGCTGCGTTGCAATGGCGCAACATCGGCCCCGCCAACATGATGGGCCGGATTGCCGATATTGATGCCCTGAACTCGGACTACCGGCACGTTCTGTGCGCCTCGGCCTCGGGCGGCGTTTTCCAAAGCACCAACGGGGGCATCACCTGGGACCCGATCTTCGATGGTTACGGCCCGGGCTCGATTGGCAGCGTGGCCCTTTTCCAACGCAACCCCAAAGTCATCTGGGTAGGAACCGGCGAGTCTGCTAACCGCAACAGTTCGGGTTGGGGTGATGGCTTGTACAAAAGCAGCGATGGTGGCCAGACCTTTGACCAGGTTGGTTTTGCCAATAGCCACCACGTGGCCGACATTGCCCTCCACCCTACCGACCCCAACATTGCCTACGTAGCGGTAGTGGGTCACCTCTGGGGTTACAGTGGCGACCGCGGCTTGTACAAAACAACCGATGGCGGGCGCAGCTGGGAAAAACTGGCGTCTACCCTGCCGGATGACGGCAAGACCGGTTGCACGGAAATTACGATGCACCCCACCGATCCCAACGTACTTTTTGCAGGATTTTACCACCGCCTGCGCCAACCTTTTCAATACCTGAGCAGTGGGGAAGCGGGGGGCCTGTACAAAAGCAGCGACGCGGGCAAAACCTGGAAAAAAATTACCACTGGCCTGCCCACCGGGGAAACGGGTATGATCGATGTGTCGATTTGCCGCAAGTATCCCAATATTATGGTGGCGGCTATTGAAACCGACGAGCACCTGCCCACCGGGGTTCCAGGGTCGGGCGTCTACCGCTCCGACGACGGGGGCGAAAGCTGGCGCTTTGTCTTCAAGCATGCGGTGCGGCCCTTTTACCATGGCCAGATTGAGATCGACCCCAGCAACCCAGACAATATTTATGTGGTTTCCCGCGATTTCCAAATTTCGCGCGACGGGGGTAAAACCTTTGCCGAACGTGAATGGCGCACGGACGGCGGCGACGACCACGCCCTGTGGATTGCCCCCTACGACAGCCAGATCATGTACCTCGGTACCGACCAGGGCCTGCGCCTGACCGTAGACGGGGGTGAAAGCATCCTTTCCTTCAACAACATGGCCATCGGGCAATACTACGCCATCGGCGCCGATATGCGCGATCCCTACTGGGTGGGCGGTGGCCTGCAGGACAACGGGCTCTGGCTGGGGCCCAGCAACAGCCGCGAGCGGCGGGGTATCCTCAACGAGCACAACACCTGGGTGGGGGAAGGCGACGGCTTTCATTTTCAGATCGACCCCACCGATTGGCGCACCATTTACCTCGTCAACCACGTCGGTTTTGCCGTGCGGGTAGACCCCGTGACCCGGGCATACCACTACCTCACTCCTACCCCGCAGACCATCACCAACTACCGCGACTACTTCGACCCTACCTTTCCGGATACGGCCATCAATTACACCATAAACCCTGGAGAACACTGGTTTTTCTACGAATATACCGACCGGCAAAAGTTGCCGCCCCAGTTTCGGTTCAACTGGAGTAGCCCACTGGTATTGTCGCCGACCCTGCCGCAGCGGGTGTATTTTGCGGGGAATTACCTCTTCCGCTCCGACGACCGCGGCGACAGCTGGACCATCATCAGCCCCGACCTGACGGGCAACGATCCCCGCCGCCGCAATCCTTCCCAGAGTGGCCACCTGACCCGCAGCGTGACGGGCGGCGAAAACCATTATACCATTGTTACGGTGGCAGAATCTCCGCTGAATCCCGAAGTCGTTTGGGCGGGTACAGACGATGGGTACCTGCAGGTGAGCCAAAACGGCGGTAACACCTGGGAAGAAGTAGGCATCAACCTGCCGGATATGCCCCGCCAGGAAGCCGCGCCCGGAAAAACGTACGGTGGCACCGCCTGGGTGAGCCGGGTAGAGCCCTCCAAACACCAGCCTGGCCGCTGCTACGTGACGCTCGACAACCACCGCTACGACGATATGCAGCCCTACGTGTTTGTGACCGAAGACTATGGGCAGACCTGGCGCAAGATCACCAAAGGATTACCCGCCGAGTGGAGTTGTTACGTGATCCGCGAAGACCCAGAGGCAGAAAAGCTCCTCTTTGTGGGTACCGAAACGGCGGTGTACACCAGCATCAACCGGGGCGGCTCGTGGATGGAACTGCGCAACAACATGCCCAAGGTAGCGATCTACGACCTGCTGATCCACCCGCGCGACGGCGACCTGATTGCGGGTACCCACGGCCGCAGCATCTGGATCCTGGACGATATCAGTGCCCTGCGCTACATGGCCCAAAACAGCCAGTCGCAGGATTTCATGTATTTGCCCAGCCGGACGGCCACCCGCTGGCTGTCGGTCAACACCGGACGCAAACAGCCCTATTTTGAGTTTCGGGGCAAGAACCCCCATTGGGGTGCCCAGATCCAATTCTGGGTAGACGAAAAACTGCCTGCCGATTCCATCACCATTGTCGTATCCAACCCCGCGGGCGACCGCCGCGAATGGAAGGAAATGTCGGTACCCGGCCTGAACCGCAGCTACTGGGACCTGACGTTCCCCGCCGGAGCGCCCCCTACGGCCGAGCTGAATAAAATGATCGCGGGGCTGGACGCCCTGTCGGCCTACGAACTCACCACAGCGCAAAAACGGGAAATCAAGACCCTGAAGGCCGGTCTGGAACAGCAACGCAAGTCTTATGATGCCGTGGCCTACAACCGGTTGTGGGAGGAGCTGGCCAGCAATTACGGAGCCTACGGCAGCTACCTGTCCGAACGCCCGCGCAAGCAGGAGGCGCCGCCAGGGACGTACCAGGTGCAGCTCACCAAGGGGGAGGAAGAGGTGACCGGGCAAATCAACCTGCGCGCCGACCCTTTACTGACCACGGAAGGGAATTAAATTTGGGGGATAGTTCTCGCGCCTGCCACGTCTTCAGCGTGGGCGGCGCTATAGGCTTTCGCCCAGCTGGGGCTATCAGGGCCGCGCGCATCGGTGCTTGGTGCAGTTAAAATCTCGCCAGCGAACCTGGCAACAGGCTGGCAGCTCCCTGGAACTCCTAATTACCCGTACCAGTCCCGGAGGGACGAAACATCTTTGCCAGGGTCGTCAGACCCTGGACGAGGTGTCCCTCAAAAAGAGTCCTGTAAGGACGAAAGATTTTTCGATCGTCGTTTGGGTTGGTATTTTATCTAATTGTCCTAG
>Ga0208544_10000099_pt1 | contig 67048 bp, 52 predicted proteins | sample DEB08_DNA_9_FD_184526 | JGI IMG/M metagenome (GOLD analysis project Ga0208544, IMG submission 184526) | Aqueous microbial communities from the Delaware River and Bay under freshwater to marine salinity gradient to study organic matter... | ecosystem: Environmental > Aquatic > Marine > Coastal ...
CAATTAAATCCAAGTACATATCCATGCAGGTGTAATTTTGACAAAAATAAAAAGAAAAAAGAGAAATGTCACAGCACAAAGTCGCTATGCAAACCACCGCCTAAAACCCCATTCGCGAAGGCACTAAAATCACGAGTGATAATATTGATGATTTGCGGAAAGATTGGGAAATCGAGTTAAAGGATTAAAGACAGAGACGACGACCTACATGTGGTGGGTAGACCGGCTCTAAACGTCACGCAACCATCAGCAGACAACATCGCCGCTCAGCCTTTGTAAATGAAAAATAAAGAGATCGTTCACAATGGAGCAGGCGAGAACTATAAATACCCACTAGCGCTTAAGCTGCTTTTTCCCTAACTTCACCCCCCGAAAAAAAACCGAGAAAAAAATGACAGCGCTGGCCACCGTAAAAGCCTACTACACACATTTTAACGACAAAAACTGGCAGGGTATGCTGGATTTGTTGCATCCGGCCGTCAGGCACGAAGTGACCACCTATTACAATTTGCTATTGTGGCTGAAAATGGTGGGCGCCTAATATGGAATTTAAAACGTATATCGGAAAGGAAATTGCGGCTGTGCTGACGCCTTTGGGCGAATTGCGCATCGCCGTTTTTCGGGATTATCCCTATTTGTACGAAGGTTCATTGGCCTACGAAAAAGACTATTTGCAAACCTACGTATCGGCTCCGGAATCTTTTGTGTTTAGCGTTTGGGACAAAGGCCAAATGGTGGGCGCCACCACCTGCATTCCCCTAAAAGACGAAACCGGGGAGGTGCGCAAACCTTTTGAAGAGGCGGGCATAGACGTGGCCACCGTTTTCTATTTCGGCGAAAGTATCTTGCTGCACGAATACCGCGGACGAGGCCTGGGGAAACGGTTTTTCGAAGCACGCGAAAAACATGCGGCCAGTTTGGGGCCCTACCGCAAACTGTATTTTTGCAGCGTGGAGCGACCTGGTAATCATCCGCTAAAGCCCGAAACATACCAACCTTTGGATACTTTCTGGCAAAGCCAAGGCTACCGGCCTTCGCCTCTGTATTCCTTTTTCGAGTGGCAAGACATCGATGAAACCACCCCCAGCGCTAAAAAGATGAACTATTGGTGCAAAAAAATGGACAAGTGAATACCGCCGCAAAATTATTGCATGGGACGACTTGCCGTAATGGATAAGACCACACAAACAACGAAAAGACAGCTGATGAAATTAGATACACTATTATTTTTATGCCTATTGATTTTGCTGACTTCGTGCAACGGGCAGCCCACTTCTCAGGCCGGGCAGAAAATTTCCAGCGACCAAACCACCACTATTGCCTTAGGGGACACCGTTTCAGAACTCGACAAAAGTACCTGGATTGTTTTTCAAGACAAGCACAACAACTACTGGTTCGGGAGTGATGGACAAGGCGTTTATCGCTATGATGGCAACATCATCCTTCGCTTTTCAACTGAAGATGGGTTGCTAAGTAACAAAATAAGAGGAATTCAGGAAGACAATTCAGGCCACGTCTTCATTACCACCTTGGAAGGTGTCAGCAAGTTTGACGGAAAAACATTTACCACATTATCGGTAACAGAAGATAATGAATGGAAGCTGGACCCGGATGATTTGTGGTTTTCCGTATTGGGCAAAGCAGGAGAGAGCGGGCCTTACCGATATGACGGCAAAATCTTGCACCATTTGAAATTTCCAAAACACTACCTGGAAGACGCGTATAATGCCGCAAACGGGAAGCACCCCTGGAGCCCTTATGAACCTTATTCTATTTACAAAGACAGCAAAGGGAATATTTGGTTCGGCACTTCCGAATTCGGAATTTGCCGGTACGATGGAAAATCGTTAAGCTGGATGTACGAAAAACATTTGACTTTAATAGAAGGCGGTGGCTCTTTTGGCATTCGTTCCATTATCGAAGACAAAGAGGGGAAATTTTGGTTCTGTAATACCAGCTATCGCTACGATATCCTGCCAACTGTTTTAACTGAACCGGATAAAATCTTAATAAATTACCAGCGAGAAGAAGGAATTGGCAATTTTAAGGGCCCCGAAGGAAAGGAAATGATTTACTTCATGTCCGTTGTCGAAGACAATAATGGAGACCTGTGGATGGTGACTTACGAACAGGGCGTTTGGCGGTATGATGGTAAAAGTGTAACCCATTATGTGGTCAAAGATGGTTCTAAAGCTATTACGCTATTCTCTATTTACAAAGACCAACAAGGTGTCCTATGGCTCGGTACACATGAATCAGGAGCATATAAATTCAATGGGGAGACCTTTGAAAAATTCAAGCCATGATTGCAGTAAGAAGCGCAGTTATTTTGGCGCGGAGTTTAATTTTTGCCCTGATCATTATTTTCAGCCTAATTGCGGATATTTCAAGATCCCAGTGGTAGGGATTTTAACCAGTGGGCCAATCGTTGAGCTGCGACAAACCAGGCCCTGGCCGACCACACCTCCCCCTTGATTTTTTAGCCATGCCCCGTTTCCGTCTTTTATCTTAGATATTATACGACAAAAGAATTTTATTTGGAAAAAAAAGTTGATGCCGTGTTTTATTAAATTTTGACGCAATGTGTTGACAGTCTTGCCTTTGACTTTTTTTTATGTGCCGCTTAAAAACTGGTAAAAGATTTTATCTTTACTCCGTAAGCTGCTTGAAATCCCCTGTCTAATGATGAGATCAATACCTAATATTTCTACTTGGAATAGGGAGTTTAGGAGCTTTGTTTAGTTTACTTTCAAAAAAAAGCACTAGTATGAAAAAACAAAACCGCACCGTATTGTGCCTGCTTTTCTTTGCCTTGTCGGTTAGTCTGATGGCGCAGAGTAAAGTTACCGGCAAAGTTACCGATGAAGCAGGTGATGCCTTAATAGGTGTCAACATCTTGCTTGAAGGAACATCCTCTGGAACGATTTCCGATCTGGATGGCGCTTACAGCATTACCGTCCCTTCACCAGCATCCGTTCTTATTTTTACCTACACGGGGTTCGAACAAGTCGCCGTTGTAGTGGGTAGCCAATCGGTTATTGATGTAAAAATGGGCGAAGATTCCCAGCTCCTAGACGAAGTAGTGGTCGTCGGTTACGGTTCTTCCAGTAAGCGGAACCTTACCGATAACGTGGCCAAGATTGACAGCAGGGCCCTGGAAAATGTGCCCATCTCCAATTTCCAGTCGGGTCTTTCTGGCCGGGCTGCTGGTGTACGCGTTACCCCCAACAATGGTAAGGTCGATGCGGGGATGAACATCCGCGTGCGAGGTACCTCAAGTATCAGTGCGGGTACCGATCCGCTTTATGTGATTGATGGCATTCCCTTGATTAATATCGACGAATCCAGTGGAACCGCGGGCCCGCTTAATCCTTTATTGTCCCTTAGCCCAACGGAAATTGAGTCTATCGAGATCTTGAAGGATGCCAGTTCTGCCGCCATCTATGGGGCGCGCGGCGCAAATGGCGTAGTCCTGATTACGACCAAAACAGGAAAAAAAGGCAAACCCTCCGTTTCACTCAATATGTCCACCGGCGTCAGCTCTCCTACCAATACGGTAGAGTGGCTGAATACGGAACAGTACCTGGAATTCTTCCGGGAAGCGGCCGCCAATACGGGTGAGTCGGACTATATCGAAGATTTGTTTGTCAGCCTCAGTGGAGACAATGCCGTGGGCGCAGTCGATACCGACTGGAACGACGAAGTATTTCGCCAGGGTTCGCAGCAAACGGTTGACTTTTCAGTTTCTGGTGGCGATGGCAAGACCTCCTATTACTTTGGCGGTGCGTACAACGACACCGAGGGGATTATTCTGGGCAATAACCTGGCGCGCTTCAGTAGTCGGGTGAACGTAAGCCACAACTTCAATGATCGCTTTCTGGCGGGCTTGAATTAGGGTATTTCCAAAACCAGTGTCGACCGGGTAGCCAATGACAACGCTTTTGTTACCCCACTGCAAGCTATTGCCCAGTCTCCTTTATCTCCGGCACGCAATGCCGACGGCACGCCCTACTCCGGCACTTTGTATCCGAATTTCTTGCTCGAATACGACTATGCCAACCTGACCAGCAATATTCGGCGCGCCACCGGAAAAGCCTTTGGGCAGTATAAAATCCTAGACAACCTGAAGTTTAACAGCGACTTCGGTTACGATATGAGTTACACCACGGAAGACCAATTTCGGGGTAGCCTCACCCCTTTCCAATCCACCAATGGGGAAGCCTACGCACAAAACTCCATTACCGAGAGTTATGTGTTTTCCAACTACTTCACGTTTACCGAAGAAATTGGGGCTAGCAGTGCCTTGACCCTGATCGCAGGTATGGAATACAACAATACCGACCGTACGTTTACCAGCGTTACGGGAACGGAATTTCCGTCGGATGATTTCCAGACGATCAACAGTGCGGCAGAGATTACGGCGGGCGCGGGCTCCAGAACGGCCTACAACTTTTTGTCCTACTTCGGTCGGGCAACGTTCCTGATCAAAGACAAGTACGTCTTTAAGGCGAGTGTTCGTCGGGACGGTTCTTCTCGCTTTGGCAGCAACAACCGTTTCGGTACGTTTCCTGCAGTCTCCGCCGGTTGGATCATTTCCGAAGAGTCTTTCTTTGGCAAAAACAAAACGTTGCCTTTCCTTAAGCTGCGGGCCAGCTATGGTCAGTTGGGCAACTCTGAGATTGGTGACTTTCCTTCTCGATTCCTATTCTCTGGGGTATCCTACAACCGCGTACCGGGTCTTGCGCCAACGCAACCCGGCAACAATGACCTGACCTGGGAGAAATCCACCCAGGTGGATGTGGGCATCGAATTTGGTTTGTTTAGCAACCGTATTTCTGGCGAGCTGGACTACTACACCAAAGAAACGGATGGCCTGTTATTTAATGTGCCGCTACCTGGTAGCTCTGGTACCAGTTCTATCAACCGAAATATTGGCGTATTGGAAAGCACGGGTATTGAGCTGGTGTTGAACAGCCAAAACGTCAAAGCGGGGGATTTCTCCTGGGTTACGAGTTTCAATATTTCCAATTATAAAAATGAAATCAAGACCTTGCCAAACGAGGGCTCCGACATTGTCATTGGTCGCAATGTCAATCGGGTAGGGGAAGCGGTGTTGTCTTTCTATATGCCAGAGTATGCGGGGGTAGATCCAGATAATGGCGATGCACTGTATTACATCAACGGTTCTGATGGCTCCCGGGAAACGACTAATTCTATCAGCCAGGCCAATAGAATAGTAGCCGGCCAGCCAAATCCCGACTGGATTGCAGGTTTGACCAACACCTTGGCCTACAAAGGACTGGAACTTGATTTTACCTTCGTTGGCGAATGGGGTGCCAGTATCTACAATGCTGGTGGCCGCTTCCAGTCGGCTAATGGCAACTTCGAAGACAATCAGTCTATTGACCAGTTGAACAGGTGGCAAAAACCAGGTGATATTACGAATGTGCCGCAGGCTCGTCTTTATGGTTTCAATGGTTACGGCCACTCTACCCGTTGGCTCAACGACGCCAGCTTTATTCGTTTGCGCAATCTGACGCTGGGCTACAATTTACCCGCCAGCATATTGGATCGGCTGGGCTTCTCTAGCCTTAAAGTCTACGCCGCAGGTTCGAACCTATTGACTTTCAACGACTTCCCCGGTTATGACCCCGAGGCTCGTGAGGATTCTTTCGATGCCGGCGCGGGTGAACCTTCGGGTATCGCTAGCGGTCAATCTTTCTATTCTGCCCCCTTGTCCAAGACCATTATTTTTGGTCTAAACATTAACTTCTAAATCAGCACGCAATGAAATTTCAATATATAATATTATTTGCACTGCTAAGCTTGTGGTCTTGTGAAGACAAGCTGGAATTAAATCCCGAGCAGTCGATATCAGGTGAAGTAGCACTATCTTCGGAAGCGGGAATAGCTAATATTCTCATCGGTGCTTACGACGAAACTGGCCAGGCTGCTACCCACGGTGGTCGCCTGCAAGTGATCAGTGACCTACTCGGAACAGACGACCAGGCTTCCTGGAGAGGTACCTTCGCTCAGCCTGCTGAAATCAGCATCCGGGTCATCCTGTCCGACAACTCATTTGTTCGCGATTTCTGGAACAACGCCTACGAAGTCATCAACCAGTGTAACCTGGTACTAGACAACCTGGCTATTGTAAGCGATGAGAAAAAGGGATTGTTGGAAGGCGAAGCACGGTTTTTGCGGGCGCTGAATTATTTTGAGCTCAATGCGCATTTTAATGCCGAAGGCAAAGGGGTGCCGCTTCGTCTTAAAGGCATCTCGGACTATGCGGTGGATCTGTCCATTGCGCGGGCTCCGACCGCTGACGTGTATGCCCTGGTGTTGAGCGACCTGGCAACGGCGGTCAATCTCCTGCCAGCCGACAATGGCTTCTTTGCGGACAAATATGCGGCGCAGGCACTGCTGGCCCGGGTAAACCTCTACCTGGGTAATTATGCTGCCGCCAGGGATGCCGCGCACGACGTACTCGAAAACAGTGGCCACAGCCTGGCAGCTGACTTTGCGGGGGCGTTCAACAACAATTCGGATGGGCCCGAGGATATTTTCGCTATGCAAGTAACCTCGCAAACGGGGAGTAATGAGTTGATCACTTTCTATGCCTCCCAAGGTAATGGCGGCCGGGGTGGCGATATCACCATCAACGACGAATACGTAGCCTTGTTTGACGACCCCAACGATGAGCGTGCTTCCTTCTTTTATACGAGTCCGCAAAATGGTGGCCGTCTGACCAGTAAGTACACCAATCAGTTCGGGAATGTGCCCATTTTACGCATCGCTGAAATGCACCTGATTCGTGCGGAAGCCAACTTAGAACTAGGCACCAGCATCGGTTTGGCACCACTGGATGAGATCAACGCACTGCGTGGCCGTTCTGGTGCAGGTGCATTGCCTGGCATCAGTAAAGCAGCCATTCTGTTGGAGCGTCAATTGGAGTTGGCCTTTGAAGGCTTCCTAATACACGACATCAAAAGATCAGGCGGAAGCGTAGCTGGCATTCCCGCCAGCGACCCCCGCCTGACTCTGCCCATCCCGATTGCCGAATTGGATACCAACCCGTTGATGGAACAAAATCCTGGTTACTAGAAGCAGGCCTTTTTCTCCAATGGCTGCAATCTTAGAGAAGCGCTAATTAGCGGCACTATGTTTCGATGTAGTGCCGCTTTTAATTATCCCCCCAAATGATTAACCAGGATCATCCCGGTCTGTGACCGAAATGTAATACGCTATATTTGCACCTAAAAACAAATGCTAAAAATAGCCCTTCTGACCTGCCAGCATTGGCCGGGTGCCCTGGCGGCTGAACACCTGTTTGCCAAGGAATTTCCACCTCAGTACGAGGTCCGGGTGGAAGTCTGGAACGACTCGTCGGTAAAATGGTCAGCTTATGATCTCCTGATCTTCCGGACAACTTGGGATTATTTTAACTATCCCGTCGAATTCGACGCCTGGTTGGATACCATCGACCGGCAACACATCAAGACCCTTAACCCGATTCCTATCGTCAGGCGCAACCAGCATAAGTTCTACCTGCAAGACTTGCAAGACCAGGGTGTCGACATCATTCCGACGGTTTTTATCCCCAAAAACACGGGCCTGGACCTCTCGTTTCTGGCAACAAACAATTGGACACAGGCCGTCATTAAACCCGCGATCTCGGCGGGCGCTTACGCAACGACGCTTTTCTCAAGCGATGATAGCGATAAAATAACCGCGGAGTATGCAGAAGTTGCGCTGGAACGCGACCTCCTGGTGCAGCCTTTTATGCCCGAAATTCAGTCGCAGGGCGAGATTTCGCTGCTGTTTTTCAACGGGCAATTTTCGCATGCTATTTTGAAAAAGCCGCAAGCGCATGACTTCCGGGTGCAGTCGCAATTTGGGGGGGATTACCAAATCTACCACCCCGCTGCGTCGTTGATTGACACCGCTGCGCACATTGTCCAAATCTTTGGCGAGCAGCTCCTGTACGCCCGGGTAGACGGTATTCTAAAAGCAGGCAAATTTTTGTTGATGGAGGTCGAACTGATTGAGCCCGACTTGTACTTTAGTCAGGTGCCCGCAGCGAAGGGTCGGTTTTTTGCGGCATTGGAGGAACTGGTGGGCGGTTAGCGGTAATGGAAAACGCTATCCTCGAATCCAGGAAAATAGACATTGATGAGTGGTAGCATATAAATAAGTAAGAGCCGGGACAATAATAAATTTACATGCTCAAATTATTAGCGAAGGAATAAGCGATTGATAATGAGCGGTTTCGAACTAATCATTTGAGTCAAAAAATGTAAATTTATTATTGTCCAAATACTTATCGGTGATACCACTACAATAGATTTCCAGAATGAACTACCCAGAATATTAACTTTCTAGTATTTTCCACAGCATATCCTCTAGCATTTGCAGGAATTCGATTGATTTTTTTATAAAAAAGCCTTATTTTGCCCAACAAGGGGGATGTTGTCATGCCATTAAAAACATCAAAAACAAGGAAGGAAAGATCAAGCGTGTCAAATGATAAGACATTAGCAATAAAGAATGACAATTATAAAATCAAAAAAACTACTGATTGATGAAAAATTTACTTTTGATATAAGTGAACTAACACTTGTGTTGGAAGAAAGGAATGATATCATTAACAACTATAAAGGTATTAGATATTTGTTTTCTGATCAAAGTGATTTTGAGTTCAAATCGTTTGTGAAATTTTTATTAGAACAATTGATATCAGGGGATAAATTTATATATCTATTTTTCTCTGACAGATTTATTGAAAACAAGGATAGAATAAGAAGTTATCAGAAACTTTTCTACAAGGAAAGAAATAAATTTGGCCGAAATAATAGCAAAGAGTTAGAAGTCGACTTAAATGATGATACATCAATAATAACAGGCATTGTAAAATTAGAAGAAAATAATTTGAACTATTTGACAGAAAGACTTTTCTCCAGCGACTTTACTTTTTTATTCGAATCGTCTGTTGACAAAAAAGAAATTCTGTGTGAGGACTTCCTTCTGTCGATAAAAGAAAAGGGTTTGATGATAAGCGATATGAGGTATTTGAACCCGTTAAAGACTTTATTAGAACATAAGCGTCAGATTGATTCCGTAATGTATTTACAAGGTTTTGGAAACAATGACCAATCTGTAGAAATGCTCACTAAGAAAACTGAATTAGAGAAATTCCTTAATACCGCTAAGGAGTATCAGAAGAAAAATCTATTGATAAGCTTGAATTAGAAAGGGGCGAGTATAGTGCAAGCGTCCGACAAACTCCACAAAAAGACGCCTAAAAATCAGCGCCAGGTCAAAATAAACAGGGCCAACTGCCAATTATTTCATTATTTTGCCTGCCGGTTAGCCGATCGGGATAAGCGTATACCGCTTCTTTTCCTGCTAGGCCTGCCATCACCATAAGAAATTATCTAATCCATCTTTGCATATGAGTCGTTTTGTCCAGAAGTTTAGTTTATTCACCGTGCTGTACCTGGCCACTTGCTTTTCCGGGCAGGCCCAGTTTTTTTTAAACGGCAATGCCGTGGCGACCAACGACAGCTGCTTTCAGCTTACCGCTGCGGTAAATACCCAGGCCGGATCCGTATGGAATGGCGAAAAGATAGATTTGAATGTGTCTTTCGATATCTTGGTCGACCTGTTTCTGGGCTGCCAGGACATGCTCGGCGCCGATGGCCTCGTTTTTGGTTTGCAGCCTGTCAGTACCTCCATTGGCGGTAGCGGAGGAGATATCGGTTTTGGCAACGTACAACCCTCGCTAGGGGTGGAATTTGACACCTATCAGAACCCTGATTTTGGGGATCCCAGCTACGACCACATCACCATTATCCGGGATGGCAACCTCAATCACAATACCCCCCAGGGAGCGCTAGCCGGCCCCATTCAGGCCAATGCCGCTGATCCCAATATTGAGGATTGCCAATACCACCCCTTGCGCATTACCTGGAATGCGGATACGCAAACCTTCTCCGTCTACCTGGACTGTGTCCTGCGCCTAACCTATACGGGCGATCTGGTGAACGATATTTTTAATGGCGACCCACTGGTGTTTTGGGGCTTCACCTCCGCTACCGGCGGACTCAACAATGTGCACGAAATCTGTTTTTCCTATACGTCATTTCTGAATGAACTCGTCGACCAGACCATTTGCCCCGGTTCGGCTATTCAGCTGGAAGCCAGTGGCGGGATCACCTACCTCTGGTCGCCCACTACCGGGCTGTCTGACCCTGCTATTCCCAATCCCATTGCCACCCCCGAAGAAACGACTTTGTATACCGTAGAAATTCTGGACGATTGCGGCATTCCCTTTTATGACGATGTATTGATCACGGTAGACAATGATCAATTTGCCGTCAACCTGGCGATCACCCCGCCGGGTACGGAAGCTTCCCCGGGCACGGAACTGAGTTTAAGTGCCACGGTGGATCCTGCCGGGGCCGAAAATTACACCTATTCCTGGTCGGCAGCCCTGGGCAGTGCTATTGCCGACCCAGGGGCACCGACGACCACCGTAATCACCTCGCTGGAACGATCGGGCACCGAAACGTTTACCGTCGTCGTCACCTCACCAACTGGCTGCGTACAAGAAGCCAGTATCAGCATTCAAATCCGGGGCGGGCTGTATCAAATCCCCAACATCTTCTCGCCCAATGGCGATGCCGTGAACGACGGCTTTGGCTTATTTACCCAGGCGGAGCTGGCCAGCTATTATTGCAAAATCTTCAACCGCTGGGGACAAGTCGTTTTTGAATCCAGCAGTCCTGCTGAATTTTGGGATGGCACCTTTAAAAACGGCGCTGCTCCGGCCGATGTGTACACCTACGTGATGAACTTTCAAATCGGAAACCTCCAAATCGAAGAAAAAGGGGCACTCACGTTAATGAGATAATCAGGAACATGAAAAAGGAGTTGTCACCAACACAACGGGAAGAACTACTTCGCACTTTAAAAAACCGCTTTGAGCACCACCCCAACCGCCACCAAGGGCTGGAATGGGAGAAGGTGCAGGCCCGGCTGGAGCTGCAGCCGGAAAAACTGTGGTCGCTCCACCAAATGGAAAGCACGGGAGGGGAACCAGATGTGGTAGGTCAGGATCAAAAAACGGGCGAGTACCTTTTTTACGATTGTTCGGCGGAAAGCCCCCCAGGTCGCAGAAGTGTGTGCTACGACCGGGAAGGGCTGGAGTCGAGGAAAGACTACAAACCCGCGAACAACGCCGTGGATATGGCTGCGGCCATGGGCATCGAACTGTTGACGGAAGCACAATACCGGGCGTTGCAGGAATTGGGAAATTTTGATGCGAAAACATCGAGCTGGCTGAACACACCTCCTGCGATCAGACAACTCGGTGGGGCCATTTTTGCTGATTTCCGCTACAACCAGGTCTTCGTGTACCACAACGGTGCGCAATCTTACTATGCAGCCCGGGGGGTCCGTGGCTCGCTGAGGGTTTAACGGCCAGTTTTCGGCCCAAAAACAGTCATAAATCCATCTTATACCACCTCATAAGCTACAAAACTGCTAAATTAGCTGTTCACCAATCGCACATCCCGCCTATGGCACGAATCAAACTATCCGACGAGTTCAAGGCGGCCGTGAGCAAAATGCCGGTAAAAGAGAAAGAGAAGTTGCTGTTCCGCCTGCTGGCCAAAGAGCCCGCGCTGGTCGCCAAACTGGAATTCGAACTACTGGAAGCCGGTAATACCACCGAAGAACGGCGAGCCGACCTGCAACAACAGATCGCCAAGACCCTGGACAACGCCAACCGCTACTTCTACTCACCGGGCTACCTGCTGCTCGACCTGCGCGCCCTGAGCGGCGAGATCACCCGCCACGTAGCTACCACCAAAGACAAGTACGGCGAGATCGCCCTCAACTTGTTTATGCTCAATACCGCCCTCGACCTCATGGGAGACAAAATCCGGGGCTTCTCTTCCCAAAAATCCAATACCCTCGATACCTACGTCGTCAAGCGGGCCTTGAAATTGCTGGCACTGCTGGCCAAAATCCACCCCGACTACCAACTGGATTTCCTGAACGACAGGAAAGCACTTGGGAAACACATCGGCGGACTGCACAATATGATGCGCGCCGCCATCTTCAATGGACTGGACGTGAATCTGCTGCTGGAGGGATAGCTGCCCCAGCCAGTTTTTGCTGGTCCTTACCAAAAGAGAACAAGTCTAATAACCACGCAAATCTATCTCGATGTTACAGTACGAAATACCTGAAATTGCCCTCCAGGAATTGAACAGACTGGAAGACGCTCTCGACCAGCGCATCCCCGCCAAAATAGTCGACCGCAACCTCATCATTGCCACCTGGAACCTCCGCGCTTTTGGCGATGTCACCCGCAAATGGAATTCGGATAAAACAGACTCTCCGCGGCGCGATTACCATTCGCTGGAGATCATCGCCCGCATTATTCGTCGCTTCGATGTCATTGCCCTCCAGGAAGTGAAGGCCAATATCCGCGCCCTGCGCGATATGCTGAAGATACTGGGCGAAGAATGGAGCTTTATCCTGACTGACGTTACCGCCGGCGATGCCGGCAACGGCGAACGGATGGCTTACCTCTTTGATACCCGCCGGATCAAACTCTCCGGACTGGCCTCTGAATTGGTCGTGCCCCAGGAAGAACTGGACACCATTGCCCCCGATGCCCTTACCAAGCAGTTTGCCCGCACACCCTATGCCGTAAGCTTCCGCAGCAAGGATACCACCTTTATCCTCGTTACCCTGCACATCCTCTACGGGTCTTCGGCCAAAGACCGGATTCCGGAATTGAAAGCCATTGCCGACTGGATGGCCCACTGGGCAGCCAATGTCAACAGCTACGACCAAAACCTGATTGCCCTGGGCGACTTCAACGTGGAAAAACGCGGCGACCTCCTCCACCAGACCTTTATCTCCAGCGGGCTGTTTATTCCGCCCGACCTGGCCGAGGTCACCCGCAGTATTTTCGACTCCAGCAAGTTTTATGACCATATCGCCTGGTTCAGCAACCGCAAGGGCGTACCCGAACTGTCGATGCGCTACCTCCGAGGCGGCAATTTCGATTTCCTGCCCTTTGTTTTCAAAAGCCGGGAGCTGACCCCTCAACAAATGTCCTGGATGATTTCGGACCACTATCCCCTGTGGGCCGAGTTTTCGATGCGGAAATAAACCACCGGGCCGGCAGGTTTTTTTTCTTCCTGATGGGGTTGGTGCTCATGTTACAACCGCGCCGGGCAGCCGCCAGGCCGCCCGTGCAAGTGCTACGGGCGGATTAGAAAAGGTTTTTCTGCTACAAGACCGGCGTTCGCCCGCCGTCAACGGTGATGTTGGTGCCCGAAATGTAGGCCGCCGCGGGGGAAGCCAGGAAAGCAATTACGCCGCCAATTTCGTGGGGCTCCCCGAAGCGGCCCAGGGGCACGGTCTGTTTCATGCGCTCCATCAACACCTCCTGTTCTAGCTCCTGCTGCCCCGACCAGACGTCGATGAGGCCAGACAAACGCTCGGTTTTCGTAAAACCGGGGAGCACGTTGTTGACGGTAATGTGATCCTTGCCCACCTCCCCGGCCAGGGTTTTGGCCCAGTTGGCGACGGCGGCCCGCACCGTATTGGACACGCCCAGGTTGTTGAGCGGTGCCTTCACGGAAGTGGAAATGACGTTGATAATGCGGCCGTAGCCCGCGGCCCGCATCCCTGGCACCACGGCCTGTGCCAGCAAGTGGTTGCAAATGAGGTGGTTGTGGAAAGCCTGCTCAAAAGCGGCAGGAGTAGCGTCGATGATCGGACCCGACGGCGGCCCTCCGGTGTTGTTGACGAGAATGTGGATGGTTTTGGTTGCGGTCAGGGCCTGCATTTTCTGCTCCAGGTCCGGGCGGTCGGAATAGTCGGCTTGCAGGTAATCGTGGTGTTGGCCCTGCTGGCGGTCCAGTTCGCCGAGCAAGTCGGTCAATAAGCCCACCGAGCGGGCCAACAGGGTAACATTGGCGCCCAGCGCCGCCAGTTCCAGGGCTGCTGCCTTGCCAATACCTTTGCTGCTGCCACAAACCAGCGCGTTTTTACCCCTCAGGTCAAGATTCATATCGGTTGTTTGTTTCCCTAAAGATAAGACTATGCCAGATATTTTGCGGCTTTTGGTATTTTTGTGACCACTTTCAAATTAATCGATCAGCGTTTGGGCAAAACATACTTCGCGTCAGATTTTCACCTGGGTATCAACGGTCGGCTTTCCAGCGCCGAACGGGAACGGCAATTGGTTCGCTGGCTCGACGCCATTGCGCCCGATGCCGAGGCCATCTACCTGGTTGGCGATCTCTTCGACTTCTGGTTTGAATACCAGACAGTCGTGCCGCGGGGGTTCATCCGGTTGTTGGGTAAGCTGGCTGCCCTCCGCGATGCCAGCATCCCCATCTACCTCTTTACCGGCAACCACGATATGTGGATGTTCGACTACCTCGCCCAGGAACTGGACGTGCCCATCTACCGGGAGCCCATCGTAAGGGAAATCAACGGAAAGACTTTCTTCATCGGCCACGGCGATGGCCTCGGCCCCGGTGACCACGGGTACAAATTCCTCAAGAAAGTCTTCGCCAATCGCGTCTGCCAGTGGCTGTTCGCGCGCCTGCACCCCAACCTGGGCATTGGCCTGGCACAGTGGCTGTCGGGCACCAGCCGCGCGGCCAACCACGACGAAGACCGCTTTCTGGGCGCCGCCAAAGAATGGCTCGTGCAGTACAGCATCCGCAAGTCGGCCGCTCAACCCGAAATCGATTACTTCGTCTTCGGCCACCGCCACCTGCCCATCGACTACCTCCTGCCCAACGGCCGCAGCCGCTACCTCAACCTCGGCGAATGGGTATACTACAACTCCTACGCTGTCTTCGACGGGACCGACCTCCAGCTCGCGTTTTTTGAAAATCCGGCGGGGAAGGTGGAAGGAGAGGGGTAAAAGGGGAAAGGTTGGGCAGGTGTAAAAGTGTAAACGGAAAGCCGGAATATGGACGGTCGGAAGTCCTCCTTTGGAGGAGGTGTCACGCCCGGGCGTGAGCGGAGGAGGAAAGAGGCTCGAAGTTGGAAGGGTAGCACCGTAAAAACACCTTAACCCCAAAAACGCCGCGAGCCGCCAACGCTGAAGACGTGGCAGGCTGCTGCGTTGCGCCGTCGCGAGCACCAAAGTAGTACAGCCACAGTAATCAACGGATCACGCGCAGCTACAGCGGGTGGGCCTTCTCCTTCAGGACTACGGCTATCACACAAGTTGCAGGGGAATTAATATTAATTTGTTGCCCCCAGCTCCATAAATGACGCCAAACCGCTGCCCTGGCACCAGTCCCGGAGGGACGCCTGCCACGTCTTTAGCGTGGAAACATCCTTGCCAGGGTCGTCAGACCCTGGACCAAAAGCCCCTGGTAGAAGGAGTTCTGTAAGAACGACAGTTTAACCCCAATTCAAGCCGCTCAAATTTGGCAAACTGGTAAAAGGAGTTCTGTAAGAACGCCTGCCACGTCTTTAGCGTGGACAGCCCACTCGACAGCCTCCATGCAGCTCATATATCTTTCGCTCCTACAGAGCTTTGCAAACTATTCAGCCAATTTATCCAGGGTCTGACGACCCTGGCAATAAGCTATCGTTCCTACGGAACTACAGCTAAGACTGCCCGACCCAAAGAAATAATGCCGAATCAATGGGAATTAGATAGATTTAACCCCATTTGGCAAGGCCTCTTCCTGCTTGATAATGCAACTTGTGTTATAGCCGTAGTCCTTCAGGAGACCGCTTGTGCAGCAAGCAGCGCCTGCCGCGTCTTCAGTGCGGGGCGAGGGCGGGCAGCGAGGTCGGAAGTAGCCCACGCTGAAGACGTGGCAGGCCCGTGTAAAGGTGTAAAAGGGGAAAGGTGTAAAGGGGGGTGTAAGGGTGTAAAAGGGGAAAGGTGTAAAAGTGAGAGGTGCGAAAGTGTAAAGGTTGGGTAAGTGTAAAAGCAATATCCACCCACTCCCCGCGGTTAAAGAAGCAGCCACCGATCGATTTATGAAAAGACCAATGGGGAGCATAAAATACAGTTGTTTGTTGGGCTTGTGCTGGAGCAGCCTGCTGGTAGCGGCGCAGCCAGCGGATAGCTTGTGGTTGCCGGTGTACGAAAAAGCCAGTTTGCGCTACTTCGCCCTGGATCCGCTGCAACAGTTGCTGGCTGTCGGCACCGACGACGAAGTCGTCAAGTATGCCCCAGACGGGCAGGAGCTCTTCCGTTACCACAACACGGTACTCGGCGACCTGGCTACCATTGATGCCGCCGATCCGTTCAATATCCTGTTGTTTTTCCCCGAGCAACAAACGGTCGTGCTGCTCGACCGTACCCTCAGCGACCGCGCCCAACTGGATCTTCGAACCACGCCGGTGCAGAATGCTACCGCCGCCGCCCGCAGCTACGACAACAACCTCTGGGTGTACGACGACTTTGCCGGGCGCCTCTTCAAGCTCAGTTCCCGGGGCGAGGTATTGTTTACCTCCAACGACCTCCGCCTCAGCGAGGGGCTCCGCCACGGCGCTACCCACATCCTGTGGCAGGGCAACCAGTTGCTGCTCAACTTTCCGGAACGGGGCGTAGCCGTCTTTTCCCTCCAGGGGCGTCTCCTCCAGTGGTGGCCCTTGCCGGGCATTACCGACTGTTTCCTGGATCAGGGCCAATTCTTTTTCCGGCAGGCCGATCAGTACGCCGTTTTTCTGCCCGAGCAGCAAGTTCGCGAAGCTTTCAACTGGGGAAGCACCCTGCCCGCGCCAGTATGCTACCGCCAACAGCTGGATCGCCGCTATCTACTGGACGAACAGGGCTTGCTCCGGGTGCAGGTGCGGCGGTAAACGAAAACCACCTAACCCAACTCAGTCCAGTCCAGCCCAGCCCGGGTTGCGGGTAGGGGCAATAGCGCAGCCTTGCACCGTGAAAAAATATAGCTATTTTGCGGCCAATTCCAACCCGAATTGTCAACCATCCTGGCCAGGCATTGTTGCTAGGAAGCAGTTACCAATTACATCAAGCATTTTTTCATGAGCGATACCCAGTTTCACCCCCTTGCGATCAGTCAGATTAAAACAGAAACGGATGACACCGTCAGCCTGTATTTTGCCATTCCCGAGGACTTGACCGAAACTTACAAATATACCCAGGGCCAGTACCTGACGCTGCGTTTTACCATCAACGGCCAGGAAGTACGCCGGGCTTACTCCATGAGCTCGTCACCGCTGGAACCCCACCTGGCCGTCACCGTCAAGCGGGTAACCGGTGGCCTGGTGTCCAACTATATCCACGATCAACTCAAGGCTGGCGACGAGGTAGATGTCATGCCACCGCAAGGCCGTTTCTATACCAAACTCGACCCCGCCCAACGCAAAACCTACTACCTCTTCGGCGCCGGATCGGGCATCACCCCGCTGATGTCGATCCTGAAAACGACCCTGGAAGCGGAGGGGCAGAGCAGTATCCACCTCCTCTACGGGAGCCGCCAGGACGATCAAATTATTTTTTACGAAGAACTGGAAGCGCTCACTCAGCGCTACGAAGGCCAGCTGACGGTGACCTACATCGTGAGCCAACCCCGGCTGGAAAAAGCAGGTGGGATCGGGGGCTGGTTCAAAAAAGGAATACCCTCCTGGGCTGGTCCTACGGGCCGTATCGATGCGGTTGCCCTGGACCGCTTTCTGGATGAATACCCCGCCAAGGGCAGCGGTGCTGAATACTTCATCTGTGGCCCGGGCGCGATGATCGACACCGTCGAAGCCAACCTCGTCGAGCACGGTATCAACAAAAAGCAGATCCACGCCGAGCGTTTTGTCAACGCGGCCGACGTGGCCGCCAGTAAAGCCACTGGTGGCGTTGGCGCGGGTGAGGTAAAGGTCCATCTGCGCGGCGAAAGCATCAGCCTGAACGTGCCCGCCGGAAAAACCATCCTGGAAGCCCTGCTCGACGCGAAGCACGATGCCCCCTACTCGTGTATGGCCGGCGCCTGCTCTACCTGCATGGCCAAGGTGGTGACGGGCAAGGTCCGCATGGATGTTTGTTACGCCCTCGACGAGGACGAAGTCGCCAAAGGCTATGTCCTCGCCTGCCAGTCGCACCCCGAGGGTGGGCCGGTAGAGCTTACTTTTGACGTATAGCGTACGTTTGAATTTTAATCCTTCGCCGTCAATACTGCTACGAACCGATCGTGTTCCAGGGGTTTTTCCTTGTGGATTTCCAGCAGCGCGATGAGGCCAGCGGTAGAAGCCGGCAGGATTTTAGCCCCTTCTTTCTTCAGTAAGTAAGTACTCATCTTGCGCAGCATCTGGTCGCTGATGTGGTAGGCCCGGCCTTCCGACTGGCGCAGGGCGTAGAGGGCTTCATCGCCGTCGAAGCTGTGCCAGTTGATGAGGGGCTCGTTGTATTTGGTCTCCTTGATGAGGTTCGGCGACAGGTCCTTACAGTGGTCCAACCCCGCCAGGAACGACGAAATAATAGGGTTCTTGTGGGTCGATGAGCCAGCCACCATCCGGGGAATGCGCGAGGTCTTGCCCTTCTTGTAGAGGTTCACAAAGCCCCGGTAAATACCCGCAAAGAGGGTGCCATTCGACACCGGCGCCGCACAATACCTGGGTGCGTCGCGCAGTTGGTCGTAAATTTCCAGCGCGATCTGGGAATAGGCCTGGATCTGGAGCGGCGTATTGGCGCCGCCGGGGTTGGCATCGTACCAGTCGTGGTCTTGGGCGAGCGCGCTGCTGGCCGTTACCACATCTTCGTAGCTGCCATCGAGGCGGATAATGCTGGCGTTGAGTTCCTCCATCTCCCGGATTCGGTCGGTGTGGTAGCTGGCGGGAATATAAATTTTGCAGTGCAGCCCCGCCAGGTCGGCGGCCAGCGCTACCGCCACGCCGTAGTTGCCACAGGTTGCCACGGAGATCACCTGGTAGCCCCGCCGGAGGGCGTCGTAGACCTGGGCGAAGGCGATGCGGTCTTTCTGCGTCCCCGTGGGGTTGTCGCCTTCGTACTTGAGGTACAGCTGCCGGATGCCAAACTCGCGCTCCAGGCTTTTGGCGCGGCTCATGCTGCTATCGCCCACCTCCAGGTTCATAATATCTTCGAAGTGCTCCAGGCGGTCGATCAGGGATAAGCGCGGATCTTTAATGGCCTGGCTGAGTTCCAATGCTTCTTTAGATACCTTGTTGTCGGAGGTCTGAACACCGTCGAGTAAGATCATGGTTTAAAGGGATTGGGTATTTAAAGATACTACTTTGGTTAAACAAATATTTCCCGGGCAAGTTGCGGGTGGCTACGCCGGTGCAGCAGTACCCGCCGCCAGGTTGCGGGGAAGTACAAAAAAACAAAAAGCCCGGCTCACTGCGAACAGCGAGTCGGGCTTTTTTAGCGATAGTGGCGTAATTTACTCCGCTACTACATCAAATTGCACTTCTGGTTGCACGTCTTTGTGCAGGTTCAGAACCAGGGTGTAAGTACCGATTTCCTTCACGCTCTCGGGCAACTGAATTTTGCGGCGTTCGATTTCCAGATTGAATTGCTCTTTCAGAGCGTTGGCAATCTGAATGTTGGTAACACTACCGAAAATTTTACCACTGGTACCGGCTTTTGCACCGATCCGCAGGGTTTGGCCGACCAATTTCTGGGCCATTTCCTGGTATTCACCTAAACGCTTGGCTTCCATTGCTCCTTCCCGGCGCTTCAGCTCGCCGAGGCGGGCTTTGTTGGCGCTATTGGCAATTAATGCCAAACGCTGAGGGATAAGATAGTTACGTCCGTAACCATCCTTAACGGTCACCAACTCGTGCTTATATCCGACGTGGTCTACGTCTTGCAAAAGAATGATTTCCATGTCAATTCGTTTTTAAAATCACTTAAAAAATAGTACCCGTCTGTTCACAGCCGGGCAATTTACCGCCACGACCTACTTCAACAAGTCAGTTACGTAGGGCATGAGGGCCAAGTGACGAGCGCGCTTCACCGAACCAGCAACTTTGCGTTGGTACTTGAGTGAGTTGCCCGTAATGCGGCGTGGTAAAATTTTACCCTGCTCATTAACGAATGACAGCAGGAAATCGGCATCCTTGTAATCAATGTACTTGATGCCGTACTTTTTGAAGCGACAGTACTTCTTGCGAGTACCGCCAATCTTCGGATTGCTTAGAAACTTAATATCATCGCGATTAGCCATGGCTTAAGATCATTTTTTTTGGATTAACAATAGCGGTTTACTCTTCTTCTTGCTTGGCGGCAGCTGGTTCAGCGGGTTCCGCTGGTTTGGCTGCTGGAGCCGGAGCTGGTTTGGCCGGAGCCGGAGTCGTTTTGGCTGCCGGAGCAGATTCCCGACGTTCGGGCCGTTCGGGCCGTTCGGGCCGTCCACCCGTCTCTTTCTTCTCCTTGGCCTTCGGGCGTTTGGCTTTGCCAATCAAGCCGTTACGCTTGTCTTCGTTGTACTTGATGCCAAACTTGTCCAGTCTGAACGTGAGAAAACGCATGATGCGTTCGTCCCGGCGCAAGGCCAACTCGAGATCATCGGTGAACTCGCCATTCTCCGATTGGAATTCAATACAGTAGTAAACCCCGCTATTGCGTTTGTTGATCGGGTAAGCTAGTGTGCGGAGGCCCATCTCATCGATGTGCACTATATTCGCACCAGCACCTTTCAACATGTCGCTATATGCCTGAGCCGTCGTTTTGATCTCTTCCCCCGACAGCACTGGGTCTACGATGAATGTTACTTCGTAATTTCGCATTAGGTCAGACACTTAAGTGTTGAAAAAAATTTTAAAAAGCGGCTGCAAAGGTAGTATATTTATTTCAACTTACCCAACTATGCTTAAAGTAATCTGCTGATTCATCCGTCTTAGTGGCAAAAAAACGCTTTTGTCAACCTTATTTATGCCAGGATAAATTCGCTAACCCCATTTTGTGCGTGGCATAATCCTTACCTTGCCAGTCTAATTCATTTCCAATATGATCAATAAGCAATATATCCTTCGCGAACGGCCCGTCGGCCTGCCTACCGCCGCCACCTGGAGCCTGGAAAGCGAACCCGTACCAGAAGTGGGCGAAGGGCAGTTCCTCGTACGCCAACATTACATCTCGCTGGACCCCGCCATGCGCGGCTGGATGAACGATGCCCGTTCCTACATTCCACCCGTACAACTGGGCGAAGTCATGCGGGCCGGTTCCATCGGTGAAGTGATCGTATCCAAACACCCCAAATTTCCGGTCGGCAGCTTCGCCAGTGGCTGGGGGGGCGTACAGCAGTACTGCCTCACCAACGGTGACAACTGGTACCTGGTCGACCCCAAGCTCGCACCCCTGCCCGCCTACATCGGTACCCTCGGGATGCCGGGCATGACGGCCTATTTCGGTATCCTGGAAGTAGGAAAGATCAAAGCAGGTGACGTCGTTGTGGTGTCCGGTGCCGCCGGCGCCGTGGGTAGCATTGTCGGCCAGATCGCCAAGATCAAAGGCTGCACCGTGGTGGGCATCGCCGGTGGTGCCGACAAGTGCCAGTACCTGCTCGATAAGCTGGGCTTCGATGCCGCCATCGACTACAAGACGGAAGACATCAACGCCGCCCTCAAACGCACTTGCCCCAAAGGGGTCGACGTCTATTTTGATAATGTCGGCGGAGAAATCCTGGATGCTGCCCTGGCCCGCCTGCGGATGCACGCCCGCGTGGTCATTTGTGGGGCCATCTCGCAGTACAACAGCACGGAGGGTATCAAAGGGCCCAGCAATTACCTCTCCCTGCTCGTCAACCGCGCTACCATGCAGGGGATGGTGGTCATGGACTACGCCAAGGACTACCGCCAGGCCGCTCAGGAAATGGGCAGCTGGATGGCCGAAGGGCGCCTCGTTTCCCGCGAAGATATCTACGAGGGAATCGAAAATTTCTACCCTACCTTCCTGCGCCTGTTCTCCGGCGAGAAGCTGGGTAAGCTGGTCTTGAAGGTGATCGAATAATGCTTGGCTACGGGCCATTCGCCAGCGAGCGGATGGCCCGTACTAAAGTGCTCCGGCCGACTGCTCGTTGGCGGGTGTTTGGCTTTCCACAATTTTATTGATCATCCCATTAAAGATGAAGCCGTGAAAAGGTAAGACGGCGTACCAGTAGAGCCGGCCCAGCAACCCGTGCGGCCGGAAGGTAGCCGTCTGGATGAGCTCGTCGTTTTCAATGCGGAATTCCAGCCAGGCTTCGCCGGGAAGTTTCATTTCGGCGAAAAGCAGTAGCCGACCCTCGGTTTTATTGGCGTACAAAACCCGCCAGAAGTCCAGGGCATCACCCGGGTTGAGGGAGGTTTTGCTCGTGCGCCCCCGCCGCAAACCTACGCCGCCGAACAACTTGTCCATCAGGCCCCTGATCTGCCAGAGGAAATTGCCGTAGTACCAACCATTTTCACCACCAATCCGCCAGATCTTTTCGATGCTGCCCGTGCGGGAAATCAAGGGGCGGGTTCGCTGGTCCTTGAAGCAACCGTACGACGGCACGTGGATGAAGTCCGAAATATTGAAGTCCTTGACCCCACTGATCTGCGAATCTTTCCAGCTGGAGACAATTTCGTTGCTTTCTATTTTGACAAAAGCCCGGCGGATAGATTCCTGGTAGCCTACCGGTTCGATGTCGAGGAGTTTGTTGATGCGGTTGTCACGGCAGATGACTTCAACTTTCATGCTGTCAACCAGGGCGGTAGCCAGGTTATAGGAAGTGGATGTAACAAAATAGAGCCAGTAAGAAGACAACCGCGGGGTCATGACCGGAACGGTAAAGATCTTCCGCACGAGGCCCCGGGCCTGGGCAAAACCCAGGATCATCTCTTTGTAGGTAAGGATGTCCTGCCCCCCGATGTCGAAATTCTGATCGTACGTTTTTTCGTTTCCTAAAACGCCAGAAAGAAAGCGAATGACATCGACGATGCCGATGGGTTGGCAACGGGTATTCAACCACCTGGGGGTGATCATGATCGGCAGTTTTTCCGTCAGGTCCCGAATAATTTCAAAAGAAGCACTGCCCGACCCAATGATGATGCCCGCCCGGAGCGTCGTCAGGTGGTAGCGACCTTCGCCCAGGATGTCTTCGACCCGCTTGCGGGACGCCAGGTGTTTGGACAAGTCGTCTTCGTTGACGATGCCACTGAGGTAAATCACCTGCCGGACCTGGGTAGCAGAGAGGGCAGCGCTGAAATTTTCCGCACACTGCCGCTCCAGCGCTTCGTATTCTTTTGAGGTAGACATGGAGTGCACCAGGTAATAGGCCGCGTCAATATCCGGTGGGATGTTGGCTAAAGAGTCCGCATCAATTAGGTCGACCTGAATAATCTCGATACTGGACAACAACGATTTTGGTGGATTAAAGCGGCTGGGGTCGCGTACACAGCACACCACCTGGTGGCCTTGCTGGATCAAAGCGGGTAGGAGTCTTTTTCCGATGTAGCCGGTCGCGCCGGTTAAGAGTATTTTCATAATTGCTACTAAGAGCCTGTTGGATTTGACGGTTTAATGGAACTTTGGTTCGCTGGCGAAATCCCCCAGCTGGACATCACCCCTCCCCGCCGCGCAGCACATTGCGGACGGTGTAGGGGCGCTTGTTTTGCGACTCGTAGTAGGTGCGCATCTGGATATCGACGACAATGCCTATGGTGATCAGCTGAATGCCACCGAGCAAGGCGATGACGCCCAGGATGAGCAGCGGTTTGCCCCAAATATCCTGCCCCATGAGCTTTAGGCCCAGCAGGTAGAGGTTGATGAGGACTCCGACGAGCACCAGCAGGATACCGCTGTTGCCAAAAAGGTGCATGGGCCGCCCGAGGTAGCGCTTAAAGAAGAGCATGAGCAGCAGGTCGCTGACGACCTTGAAGGTGCGGCCCAGCCCGTATTTGCTCTGCCCAAACTGGCGGGCGTGGTGCTTGACAGCGATTTGTTGGATGCGGGTCGTCTCGAGGCTCACGAGCACGGGAATAAAGCGGTGCAATTCGCCGTAGAGGCCCAGGTCTTTGGCAATGTCTGCGCGCAGCACCCTGAGAGCACAGCCGTAGTCGCGCAGGTGTACGCCCGAGGAGGTACGGATGATGTAGTTGGCGATCCAGCTGGGAATTTTGCGCAGGAAGACCCCATCCTGGCGGTTCACGCGCTCACCGGCTACCATGTCCAGGTTGTCGGCTTCGGCCATAGCCAGCATGTGGGGGATGTCCGTGGGGTCGTTTTGCAGGTCGCCATCCATAGTGGCAATGAAGGTGCCCCGGGCCACTTCAATACCCGCCATGAGCGCGGCGCTCTGGCCGTAGTTGCGGCGAAACTCCACCACGACCAGGCGTTCGTACATTTCCTCGCGCAGCACCGCCAGGGTCCGGTCGGAGGAGCCGTCGTCGACGTAGATCAATTCGTAGTCGATAGCCGGGAGGGCCGCCTTGATGGCGGCAACCAGGGGGCGAACGTTCTCTTCTTCGTTGTAGACGGTGACAATCACGGAAAGCTTGGGCGACATAAGCGGGTAGCTAAATTTAGGAAGAGCTACTGCGGGGCTGTTCTTCCGGGCCGTTGAGTAAGCTCAAAAAGAGCAGGCTGAAGAACAGGTAGTGGGCAATTCCCACCGCGTTTTCCAGGGCATGCTCAATCATAATAATGGCAAAGATAGCCAGTTGGAAATTGAGAAAAAGCCAATGCCGGTAATTTTGTCGGTAAAAGATGGGAAACAGGAAGGCAAACACCGTCAGGAGCAATCCGAAAATACCCGTGGCGGCCCAGGTGAAGAGGAACTGGTTTTGCGGCATGAACACTTCCGGGTAGTTGGGGTATTCGGCGACGAAAAAATGGCGCACGGCATCCCGGATATTGGCCGTACCTACGCCCCAGAGCCGGTGGTCGGTGGCAATGTGCCAGCCCGCGTGGAGAGACGCCAGGCGGCCGGAGTCGGAGTAGTGCGCGCCCTGTCCCTGCTGGTACATGAACATGTCGTAAAGGAAATACGTCACCTTGTTTTTGAAAGTAGGGATGGTCTGGTAGGCGATCAGGGGCAGACACACCAGCAGGCCCAACCCCAGGGCACCTGCCAGGAAGGCCCGTCGCTGCCAACCGTACTGTACGATGCCGCCCGCCAGGCAGATGTAGAGCACCAGCAAGCCGCTCTTCACCGAGAGGAGGTGTAGGAAGACGAACAGAAAAAAGATCAGCCCCCCGATGAGCCAACGCTCGCCGCGGTAGCGGTAGTAGTAGCCTTCGGTGAGCAGGTAAATACCTCCCATAATGGTCCAGGCCACCAGCAAGCTGTAGCGAATATGGTTGCCGGGCGTAGGGATGTGGTGGCCCTTCTTGATGAGTTCGGTAAGCGGCTCGTAGTGGTTGATGTAGTTCAGGACAATGCCCGTGCTGACCAACGAGAAAAACAACAGCATGAAGTAGAGCAGCCGTTGCACATCCGGCAACCGGAACCGGGGCAGCAGCAAAAAGGCCAGCGGCAGCACCACGAAGGGCACCTTGATGCGGAGGCGCTCCAGCAGGTACGTGGCGTCGCCCACCGGATAAAAACGCAGCAGCGCCACTAAAAAAAACAACAAAAATACCGCGAAGGAAGGGTGTTGGAAGATCGTTTTTACCTTCTGCCAGGGCTGCTCGTACCAACCCAGCTTTACCTGGCCGGTAATGATTTCCAGGCGAAAAACGCCGAGTACCGCCAGCGAAATCATCGACACCGATAACAAAAACAAGGAAAATACCAGGGAGCACACCAGAAGGTAGCAAAAGAACTGGACGAGTTGCCGGTGATGAATGGTGAGCGATTTAAGCATGGATACTGGTTGACGTGGCTAAAAACCAGCCGGTGGCTGGAGGGTGGCTTGCTCGATCGACAGCGAATCGTTGTCCAACAGGGGAGCCACGTAGATGTAGTCGCTGTAGGTGTGCCGCACCGGAAGCGAGTCGACTGCCGGGCCAAAAAGTCGCCGATCGTACTGGTCGGGGTGGTACAAGTACAACTGCCCCACCTGCAAACCGTTGGTCGTTCGGGGTAGCACGTGGCCCATGGCATTTTCTACGTAGAACGAGTTGGTGGGTTCCATGTGCCCATCCCGGAAGATGGTCAGTTGGCGGTCTTGCCAGCGGTGGCCGAAGTTGGTTGCCAGTTCGCGAAGTCGATTGCCGTTGGATTCCGCCGCCCGCGCCGGTGGCACCAGCAGGTCGAAGCCCAGCCGAAAGACCAGCAATACCGCCACCACCAGAAACCACTGCTGAGCAGGATGCCGGTAATAGATATACCCTAAAATGAGCAGGCTCATTGTGATGCCGCCGCTTTTTAACCAAAGCCAGGGGATAGCCTGCACGTCGGGGTGAAAGAAACTGCCGGCACTAACGCCGATGGTCAGTACGATGAGCAAACCGAACAGCCCGCGCAGCACCAGCAGCAGCCGGTCGGTACCCGCCTCATCGGGGAGCAACTGCACCAGTGCTGCTACCCCCAGGGGTACCAGCATGAGGATGTAGCGGGGGTGAAAATTGGGTGAAAGCCAGTAGACCATGCTATTGACGGCAAGGATCAGCAGGCAGTATTGTACAAAGGGTTGGTCGCGCAAGCGTTGGCGGTAGGTTTTCTTCACCAGCAACAACGCTGGCAAGGTCCAGGGCAGAAAATGGTAAAATACCTCTCCGGGAAAGCTGACCAGGTGGCGCAGTGTTTCGCCGATGCCGTAGGCTGCCGCCGTGCGTTTGCCCGACTGCTCAAAGAGGGCTTGAAAAACGTGGTCGAGGCTGTTGTACTGGTGGTAGGCTGCGTAGTAAAGCGCCAGCAGCCCTACCGCCAGCAGCCCACTACCGATGTGGGCCACCGAGAAGAGGCGCTTCCACTGTCCCCTTGCCACGAGGTAAGTCACCAGGGTCAGGCCCTGAAAGACGAAGGCAGGTAGCCCCTTGAACATGAAACCAACGACCATGAGCAGGTACGACCACAAGAAAAGCTGTCGCCACTGTCCGCGCTGCCCGAAGTGGTACACCACCAAGAACAGACCAAACATGGCCCAGGAAAAACTGATGTCGATCAGCCCCAGCAACGATTCCCAGAAAATGATACGCCCACAAGTGAGGAAGATGAGCGCACCCAGCAGGGCCCGTTCGGCGCTGAAATGTTGGCGGAAGGTATAATAAATGGTTGCCGCGAAGCCCAGCAGCGCCAGCACCGACGGTACGCGCGCAGCCCACTCGCTGGCCCCACCATGCAGCCAGAACGATGCGGCCAGCACCCAGTTCCACAGCGGCGGTTTGTTGTAATAGAAAGCGCCGTGGATGGTCGGTACGATGTAGTTGCCGCTCCACAGCATCTCCAGCGCGACCACCGAGCGGTTGCCTTCATCGTCGATAAAAGGCTGCAGGCCCAGGTTCACGAAAAAAGCCAGGGGAAGGAGCAATAAAATGAGCCACAACAGCCAACGAGGTATCTGCACGTATCTTATTATTTTCGAGGTACCCGGTAAATTTCCTGCAAATAAAAGCATATCTGCCGGTATTATGGGTCAAACTGCGGGATTTGTCACGTAGTTTTGCGGACTGGCCAGTTTCGCTCCGCGGAAGCTGTCCGGTCCCGGGTCTGCGCCCGCCGAAACCATTAACCCACGTTTATGATCTACCTCCTGGCCCTGGTGGGGGCCTTTGTGGCTGGTGCCATCAACACCCTGGCGGGCAACGGCTCGGCCATCACGCTCACCATTCTTACCGAAGTGCTGGGGCTGCCGGGTACCGTAGCCAATGGCACCAACCGGGTGGGCATCGCCACCCAGAGCCTGGCCAGCAGTTGGGCCTTTTACCGCAACGGCCGCCTCGACGTGCGCCAGAGCGGCCGCTACATTGCCTTCATCACCATTGGGGCAGTGGTGGGTATCTACGTAGCCACCATCGTCAGCAACGAAGCTTTCCAGCAGGTCTTTCGCTTCCTGCTCGTGGTGATGCTGCTGGTAATCCTGGTGAAGCCCGAACGCTGGCTGCGCGCCACCACCGAGGCGCGGGAGTTGCCCCTGTGGCAGAGCCTGCCCATCTTTCTCAGTTTGGGCTTCTACGGCGGCTTCATCCAGATGGGCATGGGGGTCTTTTTCCTGGCAGCCATGGTACTGGTGGCGCATTACAACATCATCGACAGCAATGCCGTCAAAGCCGTGGTGGTCGCCCTGTACACGATGGTGGCCGTCGGCGTCTTCGCCTGGCAGGGCCTCATCGACTGGAAAATTGGCGGCCTCATGGCCATTGGGCAAACCGCCGGTGGCTACCTCACCGCCCGCTTTGCCGCTACCGACCCGCGGGCCAGCAAGTGGGCCTACCGCATCCTGGTGGCCGTCGTCGTTTGGGCTATTCTGCGGATGTTTGGCGTCACGGGGTGGCTCTGGGGGCTGATGGGCGGGTAGCTGTTTTGCCTTATTTTAAGTCGGCCCCAACCGGTCGATGAGGTCTTTACGAACCAGCGCGTAGCCGACGTCATTGAAATTGTGGAAGGCCAGCTTTTGGTAAAGCGCGACGGCCGCTTCTCCATTACCCGCCGCCTGTTCGGCGCGGGCCAACTGGTACTGGGCGTACATCCAGTCGTCGGGCGTTTCTGCCAATTGCCTGACGGCCTCTTCAAAGTTTCCTTTTTTCATCGCTACGCTGCCCATCAGGAAGTGGTAGCCATCCAATTTGTCGGTTTCCTTACTGGGTTCCAAGACCGTTTTCATCATTTCGGCTTTGGCCGCGGCGGTGGTGGGGTCGTTCTGGGTCAGGGCCAGGAGGGATTCCCAGAAGAGGACACCTGACGTATAGTTGCGGTTCGCCTCTTCGGTGGCAACGTCGTCGGCAATGGTACGCCAAAGTGGTTTGGCCTGGGTTATCGCTTCCTTCAGGTGTTCGGTATCGCCCGTATGGTAGGCGATCCAGGCATAGCTATCGAGGTTGGCGGTCTTGGCTTGTACCAGCTGGCTGGCGGGAACGCCGATGGCCTCCATTTTATTGACGTTGTCCAGGAGTGCCTTCATGGCAGCTCGGGGGTTGCCTTCGTAGAGGTAGCTCAGGGCGGAAAAGCGGAGCGGGGTAGCGCCTTTATTGGGATCCAGGCGGACGGCTTCCCGGTAGTTGGCGCGGGCTGCATTGCCGTTGCCCAGGAAACTATTTGTGTGGCCGATAAACTGGTAGGTCAGCCAGTTATTGGGGTCCACTTTCGTGGCTTTCTGGTATTGGGCCAGGGCATCCTCCAGTTTGTTTTGTCCGCGGTAACAGTCACCCAGGCGCGTGTAGCCGTCGGGGTTGGCGGGTTCCAGTGCTATTAGTTTTTGAAAATGCCGGGTAGCCAGACGGTAGTCTTTGGGTTCATCGAACAAGTAGTTGGTTCCGAGGGTGCGATGAGCCGCGTAGTAGTTGGGGTTTACGTCCAGTGCTTCCTGGAAAGCAGCCCGGGCTGCGGCTACATCTTTGCCGCGGAGATACTGGTTGCCCAGGATGAGGTGTGCCCGGGGTACTGCCGGAAATTTAGCGACCATTTCCCGGGCGACTTGCAAGCCTTTTTCCTCCTCCCCCGTCGTCCAGGTGGTCAGCAGTTCTGCCAGGAGGCGTTCGCCGTCCGTTGCTTTTTCCAACTTTGCCTTGGCAGCGTTGAGGTCGGCCATGAATTCTTCAACCGAGTGGGCCGTATAGGACCGGTACAGGTAAGCGCCCACAAAATCGGGGTCCAATTCGATGGCTTTGGTCAATTGGGCGCGGGCCTTCTGGTCGTTGGACAGGTCGAGTAACGCGATCCCCGCGTCAAACGCAGCCCTGGCTGCCTGGGAGGTGGTGCCGACCGGAAATTCATTGGATGGTTCAACGGTATCCGTATCGGAAGGGGTTGTTTCGGGCGATTGGCAGGCGCTTCCGACTAGTAGCAGCAGTACCAGTCCCAGGAAGGAATAGCTCCTTGGATTAATCATAGGTGTAGGTTTTAGATAAAAAAAAGGGAAAAGATTAAAATAATCGCTCGCTTACAAGATAAGGCAATTGCAGCTAAGATAAGAGCTTTCAGTTACTTAAAGCCTTCCGGATAGCTGGGTATGGCCAATTTGTCCTGTTGGTCGGGAGCAGGAATCTTACGACAAGCCCACCGGGCGATCCCCTTTGCGCACGATCTGCTTTGCCGCTGGTCCCTTGATGGCTCCCTGCACGGGGTCCAGCCAAACGATAGCGCCGGTTGGGCAGCGCTGGATGGGCGCCTGGGTCTGGTGGGGCCCATGGTAATTGATCACCGGCAGGTTGTGGCGCATGGTGATGAGGTCTGCGCCCGCATCCAGGGCGCATTTGCCACAGGCGGTACAGGCCACTTGGCATTCTTCCAATACTTCTTCTCCTTTTTCCAGGTTCATACAGGCTACCCACAGCTGGTGGCTCAGGGGGTGCAGGGAGAACAACCCTTTGGGGCAGGCTTCTACACAATCGCCGCAGGCCGTACACTTGTCGACATCCACCACCGGGAGTGCGTGTTCGTCCATGACGATGGCGTCGAAATCGCACACCACCGCGCAGTCGCCGTGGCCCAGGCAGCCCCAGAAGCAACCCTTGCCACCACCGGCTACCAGGGCCGCCGCCTGGCAGGACGACAACCCCTGGTAATTGGCCCGGTTGCGCGCTACGTTGGTGCCGCCGGCACAGGCCAGGCGCGCTACCTTTTTTTCTTCCGCCCCCAGGGCTACCCCCAGGTAGCGGGCAATGGCCTGTTGGCCCGCTACCGAACTCACCGAGCACTTGCCGGGCAGCACCTGCCCCGCCACCAGGGCTTCGGCGAAAGGCCGGCAGCCCGGGTAACCACAAGCCCCGCAGTTGGCATGGGGCAGCAGCTCCTCCACGGTGTCGATCCGGGGGTCTTCGTACACGTACAGCCACTTATTGGCAACTATCAACATAGTGCTCAGGAGTAGCGTCAGTCCGCCCAGGGTAGCCAGTGCGATAAGTATAGACATAGCTGCGTGGTGTTAATAGATAATTTCGGCCCACTTGTTGCCGGCCTTCAGTTCTGCTTTCCGGGTAGCCCAGCGCTTCTCCGATCCCAAGATCTTCGCAAAGGCTTTATCCAGTACGGTACTCACCTTGGCGTATCCGGCTACGTAAACGCGGGTATTGGACAACGCCAGGAGCTCCAGGATTTCCGCCGCCCGATGTTCCATCACGGTGTCCAGGGCAATGGGGTCCGACCAGTGTGGCCGCGGGCTCAGCGCCTGGAAAGCAGCAAAGGTCTCTTCGTCGTAATAGTTGGTCAGGTCGCCGTCTTTTTCATTGAGGTAGAGCAATTCCAGGCCGCTGTTGGCACCGTAAAAGAGCCGGATCCTGCCCTGCCAGTCCTGCACGTTGTGGTAGATGTGTTTGACTAAAGCCCGAAAGGGCGCAATACCCGTACCCATTCCCACCAGAATCAGGTTGGTCTCCTTGTCTTCGGGTACCTCAAAAGGCAGGTCGTGGGGGCCGGTGATGGTGATCTCATCGCCTACCTGGCGGTCACACAAATAGTTGGAGGCCATCCCGGGATACTTCTCCCCGCTGAACTCGTCCACGTAGAAGCAGCGCTTGACCAGCATCGTGACCAGGGGGTGCCCATCGTGCTCGCCCGGCAGATCGGCTACGCTGTAGAGCCGGTGGTGGAGGCTGGTGCCAAATTCACCCGTCGTTTCGACCAGTACGCCAAACCCCTGATCGACCACACACTGGAATCCGGGATCCTCGACCTCCAACACGAGCTCTCGAATTTCGTCGGTGTCCGGTGGCGTCAGGCGCTGGGTACTATGGACCTTGGCGCGGTACGTTTTCTTCGTATTTAAATCTGCCAGGTGTGTCATAAGGTTAGATTTTATTGATGATAGTTTCACTACTTACCGACGGGTGGCTGGCAACGGTGGTTGTGCAGGCGCTCGTGCAACCACAATTGCCACAACCCCGCCGCCCGGCCAGCACGTCTTCGTCCGCCAACTGATCGGCAAACAGTTGGCGCCAACCCTGCTGGACGGCTAGCCAGAGCACCATTAAGCCGACAATGACCACGCAGGCGATGAGTAAGGATTTGATCATTTTTCTGGTTTTAAAACTTGTTTTTAATTCCGCTGCCTCAACTGCCCAACCCGGCAAAACCCATAAAGGAAAGCGACAAAATACCCGCAATCAGCAGGGTCAGGGCGGTACCTTTGACCACCGACGGAACCGCTGCTAATTCCAGCTCTTCCCGCAAGCCAGCCATCAGTACCAGCGCCAGCGTAAAGCCCGCGCCAGCACCCAGCGCATAGACAAAACTTTCGATAAACCCGTACCCTTTATTCGTCTGGAACAGGGCTACCGCCAGAATGGCGCAGTTGGTCGTGATCAGTGGCAAAAAGATGCCCAGGGCCCGAAACAAGGCCAGGCTCATCTTCTTGATGAACATTTCAACCAGCTGCACCGTCGCCGCGATCACCACAATGAAGCTGATGAGTTGCAGATACGGCGCCTCCAGCACCACCAACAAAGCGTGGATGCCGTAGGCACACATCGAGCTGATGAGCATAACGAAGGTGACGGCACCACCCATCTTGGTGGCCGTCTCCATTTTTCCGGATACGCCCAGAAAAGGACAGATGCCCAGGAAGTAGGCCAGCACAAAATTGTTGATCAGGCTGGCATTGATAAAAATGTACCACAGCGATTCTTCTTTCATGGCGTTGTGTTTTTGGGTCGGTGCTGCCAGGCGTTGATCCCCAACAGGAGGAAGGCCAGCGTAAAAAAGCCCCCCGCTGGCAGAATCATCACGATCCAGGGCTGGAAATTGGCGGGTAACAAGGCAAAGCCCAACAGGCTGCCACTGCCCAGAATTTCGCGGATGGCCCCCAGCGAGAATAGCCCAAGGGTGAAGCCCAGGCCCATCCCCAGCGCATCGAGCATCGACTTGCCCACGTTGTTTTTCGCCGCAAAGGCCTCGGCCCGGCTCAGGATCAGGCAGTTGACCACGATCAGCGAGATGAAAGCCCCCAGGCTCTTGTGCAGGTCGACACTGATGGCCTGGATGGCGTAATCGACCATGGTCACGAAGGTGGCAATGATCAGAATATAGGAAGCGATCCGCACCTGCCGGGGAATGAAATTGCGCAAGGCCGATACCAGGATATTGGACATCAACAAGACAAAAGCAGTAGCCAGGCCCATGGCCAACGCATTACCCGCGGTATTGGATACGGCCAGGGTAGGACACATGCCCAGCACCTGTACGAAAACAGGATTGTCGCGCCACAAGCCCTTGATGAACTCGTCCGTGGCAGTAGGCCCTTCGCTGACGGCGGCAACCGTTTTATTTGGCCGGTGTTCACTCATGGGCGGATGGTTTTGGTGCAGCAAAACGAGCTTGCTGTTGGTAAATTAAAGGTATCCAGCGTTGGGTGCTGGCACCAATTATGTTGCCGATCGCCCGGGAGGAGATCGTGGCTCCCGTGATGCCATCAATCTGCCAGGGCTTTTTTTTTGCGCCCTGCTTCACCGTTACCACGGCCTGTTTCAGGGCCTGGTGTGCGGGGTCGAGGGAGACATCCAGGGCGTGGAAATTTTCCTGAAAACCAGGGTCCTTTTCAATTTTGTCGCCCAGGCCCGGGGTCTCTTTGCTCTCGAGCACGTAGAAGCCCACCAGTTGCTCCCGGTGGGGGGCATAGCCATAGAGTACCCGTATGATGTCGGCGTAGCCCTGCCCGCTGGCGGTCACGGCCACCCCGACGCATTGCTGCTGGCCGTCGTAGCCGGCGTACACCCGGTCGGCCGGTGCATCCGCCGCGGTAGCCGGCCGGAAATCTCCGTTTTCGTCCACGACAAAAGGCGTCATCGTGACGATGCCCGGCAAGACCTGGAAGACGGCTGCTTCCAGGGCCGCGGCCTTGTTTTGTTCGATTCGCGGCAGGGTTCCTTCGTAGGTCAGCACGATGAGGAGGGCACAGCTGATGCCCAATCCCACCATCGCCTGCAGCATCTTGCGGGTGTTGGCCGATGATTCCGCCGTCCGTTGTTGCGTTGCGCTCATGGTGCCGGTTTTTTGGTGGTTCCATAAACCCGGGGTTGCAGCCATTGGTCGATGTGCGGCGACAAGGCATTGGCCAGCAGGATGGCGTACATGACGCCTTCGGGCAGGCCACCCCAGATCCGAATGATGATCGTCAGAAAGCCGATGACTGCGCCGTAAATGACCACCCCCAGCGGGGTGAGCGGGGAGGCCACCATGTCGGTAGCCATAAAGACGGCTCCCAGCAGGAGGCCGCCGGAAAAGAGCATGAACACCGGCGAAGGGTACACCTGGCTGTCCACCAGGTAGAGGATGCCACTGAGCAGGAAGGCACTGCCCAGTACCGCCAGCGGAATGCGCCAGTTGAGCATGTTGCGGGCAGCCAGATACAGGCCGCCGAGCAAGATCAGGAGGGCACAGGTTTCGCCAGCAGAACCACTGGTCAGCCCCAGGAAGAGGTCGGAGGTGGCCGTCGTCACCTGCTCGAATTTGAAAGCCGCCAGGGGCGTAGCGCCGCTAATCCCATCTACTTGGGGTGCCAGCAGGGGAAAAGTGAGCACCGAACCCGCGAGGTGCTCAAACCGGTCGGGCAGGAAGGACGGGTACCAGGTGGTGATGGCTGCCGGAAAAGCGGCCTGCAGGAACGCGCGGCCTACCAGCGCCGGATTGAAGACATTGTACCCGAGGCCACCAAAGATGAATTTCCCCAGCGCAATCGCGATCACACCACCTACCCCCGCCATCCAGAGGGGGAAGATCGGGGGGAGGGTGAGCCCCAACAACAAACCCGTGATGACCGCCGACCAGTCGGCCACGGTGCTGGCCTGGCTGGCTAATCGACACAACCCGAGCTCCGTCAGCACACAAGCCAGGGTGGTGGTCGTGAGCAGCAGCAGGGCGTTCAGCCCAAAGGCATAGACCGAAAAGACAGCCACGGGCAGCAACGCCAATACCACGTTCAGCATGATCTGATCGGTGCTCACCCCCTTCACAAGGTGCGGAGAGGTGCTGATATGGAGGGTTTTGTTAAGCATCAGCAGCGGGCTTTTGGGCATTTTGGCGTTTCCTGACGATGGACTTGGACAAGCGGAAATACTGCACCAGCGGAATGTGCGACGGACAAACGTAGGAGCAGGCACCGCATTCAAAGCAATCCATCAGGTGGTGGTGGGTGGCCATTTCGTCGTAAGCTTCAAATTTGGCTAAAATGCCCAGCTTCGAAGGGTTGAGGGAAATGGGGCAGGCCGCCAGGCAGGCGCCGCATTTAATGCAGGGGTAGATGTGCTGATCGGCGCGAACAGCTTCTTCCGTAAAGACCACCACCCCGGAAGTTCCTTTTACGATGGAAATATCGAGATTGGAGACCGCAGTGCCCATCATGGGGCCGCCCAGGTAGACTTCGCTGATGGTGTCGGTCACGCCGACCTGCTCCAACACAAAGCGCAAAGGCGTACCGATGGGGATAAGGTAGTTGCCTTTCTTTTTCACCCCGGGGCCGGTGATGGTGATCACGCGCTCCTGGATGCCGCGCCCGTAGGGCAGTAGCCGGCCGATCTCGGCGGTCGTAGCTATGTTGACGACGATGGCGCCCACGTCGATGGGCAGGCCGCCGGAAGGAACCTCGACCCCGAGCACCGAAGTGACCAGCATTTTTTCAGCTCCCTGCGGATATTTGACGGGCATGACGGCCACCGCAATGGGTGCCCCCGCCGGAATCCGGGCCGCCAGGTGGTCGGCGGCGTCTTGTTTGTTGGCTTCAACACCGATGATGGTGCGTTGGGCACCCGTAGCTTTCATCAGGTAGCGGATGCCCTGGAAAATAGCATCGGCTTGCTCCAGCATCACCCGGTGGTCGGTGGTCAGGTAGGGCTCGCATTCGATGCCATTGATCAGCAGCACTTCGCAGGTCTTCCCTTCCGGAACTTTCAGCTTCACGTGGGTAGGGAATCCCGCGCCTCCCAGGCCGACAATTCCGGCATTTTGTATGCCCTGCAGGATGTCCTCCGCGCTGGCGGTCTCCACATGGATGGGGGTCGTTGTAAGTACTTCCTGGGTGGAGAAGGGAAAAGCTTCGAGGTAGATGCCTGGCACCATTTTGCCGCCCAGGGTGGGCACGTTGGCGAGCTTGCGCACGGTGCCGGAAACGGGGGCGTGGAGCGGTACCGACACGTAGCCTACGGCCTCGGCCAGCACCTGCCCCCGGGTTACCTCCTGCCCTTCGCGGACAATGATCGCGGAGGGCGTTCCAATGTGTTGGGCAGCCGGCAACACGAGCAGCGGCGCAAACGGAAATTGCCGGATCGGCAAACCGCTGGTTTCGCTTTTGTGCGCCGGTGGATGGACACCGTGGCGAAAGGTATTCGATCGAAAATTGAATAGCTTCATGGGTGTCTAATTGTACTTTTCGCCCCGGTTGATCCACTTGTCGATATCCTTTGCGCTGCGGTCGGCAGGCAGGCCGGGGTGGATGATGCGCGCGGGACATTTTTCGGCTGCCCGCACCAGGTCTTGGTAAGGCCCGCCGAGCGGGTTTTTGATGTAAGCTTTTTTGTTTTCGTTGTAGGCAAAAATGGCAGGATTGAGCTTCGTGCATTCATCGCAGGAAGTACAGCTGTTGGTTTCGAGCCAGGGCGCCAGGTAGTTGCCGTTGCCGGTTGGCGGGGCGGTCGCAGCGGGGGTGGTCGCCAGGGGGGCTGCGTCGTTAGCCAGCGCGGTAATGCCCGTGCCTTCGCCGCCCGCCAGCTGGAGCAAGCCCTGGGCGATTTTTCCGACCACTTCGTTGCGAATCCGGCTTTCCAGGTCTTCTTCGACAACCGGTGTGGGTTTGACCCCGGCGAGCGCCCGCAGCATGGTCCAGAAGTCGCGTCTTTCTTCGCAGGAGTCTACGATCGGTTTGGCTACCAGCACCCGTTGGAGGTGTTGTTCGCGGTCGACCGCCCAGATGTAGGGGAATTTGCCTTCCCGATCAGCTTCGTCCAGCAGCAGAAAATCGGCCAGGACCACCATGTTGTCGTTCCAGGCATCGCGTGGCACCTTGCGGAAGTGTTTGCGAAAGCGGCCTTCCGTGAGGGCAAAATCGGCGAAGGTCATGGCAAGCTCCATGGTTTTCTGCTGGCCGTATTCGAGGTATTTCAGCTGGTAGGTGGGCCAGTCTTCGTGCAGGGCGGGGTTGCCGCTCAGGTCGAAAGCCGCGGCCGGGTCGACGCCCTTGTCGGGATTGTATTTAAAGATCGGGTACGCCCGCGACTCCAGCGCCAGTTTGGCCTGGTGTACACCCAGGTCGTCGCCTACGCCGTGTTCCGGTTGGCAGGTGGTGTACAGGTTGAAGAGGGCGGGTCGTTTGGTCATCAGGCCATCGATGAAGCCTTCGATCATCTGGCTCGTATTGGCCAGCGAGCCTTGCAAGACGTAGGTGGTGCGGTGGGCCATGGCGATCAGGCCGATCTCTTTGCGGGCCTCGGATTTGCCTTTCCACACCTTGCCGTACTGGGCCATATCGGACACCTGCCCGATGAATCCAGAGGTGCAGGCCTGGCCACCGGTGTTGGAGTACACCTGGGTATCCACGACGATGACTTTGATGGGCTTGCTGGAAGCCATCATCCGCGACAGGTTCTGGAAGCCAATATCGTACATGGCGCCGTCGCCGCCCAGCGTCACCACCGGCGGGCACAGCAGCCATTCTTCGTCGGTGAACTGCTGCCAGGTGAAGTAGGTGAAAAACTCGTCGTGCTGGCGGGGATCATAGCTGCCGGCCAGCTCCAGTTCGGCCTGGCGGATAGCCTTGAAGCCATCGGCCATCTTAGCCATGTGGCCTTCGAAAATCCCCATGGCCATGGAGGTAGAATCCTGGAACAGGTGGTTGGCCCAGGGGAAGGGATAGGGGTTGTACGGCCAGGTGCTGCCCCATACCGACGTACAACCGGTGGCGTTGCACATCCCCATGTTGGCGCGCCCGCGGCCAGTGGTGCCCTGGGTGTATTTCCACTTCAGGTGCTTCAGGCGGGCGAGCACCTGCGTAGTGGATTTGAGCCACGCCTGGTCGATCGGTTCACTGCCTTTGGCCGTTTCCATCTTTTTGGCAATACCCGCCATCGTGAGGTCGGTATCACCGGACTCGGCCATAATCCGGTCCAGAAGGGAGGAATCCCCGAGATCGACCGTGCCCATTAATTTTTGCTGGATGTGCTGCTCCAGGCGCTTGATGAGGTCGTCGAGGTGGGCCAGGTGTTTCTCAATGCGCGGTTGCATCAACGACTCGACGGTAGCCGTGAAGAGGTGGACGACCGATTTTTCGGAACAGCCCAGACAGGCACCGTCGCCACTGGCGAAAGTTTGGTAGGTTTTCTTGTCCAGGAGGATGGTCTCCAGCGGACCGATTTTTTCTTCCAGGTCGCTCACGCGCTTGTACTTGTCGGGGGTGGTGGGTAAGTCCATCCACAGTTCCCAGTCTTTGTGCAGGTGGGCGATCGATTCCGCGGTTTGAACCATGGCGACCAGGGCGTCATCTTCACACACTTCGATGCATTCCTTGCAGCCTTTGCAGGTGGTCGGGTTGATGGTAATGCTGAATAAACCGCCACTACCCGCCGCCGCTTTTTCGGGAACCTCGAAGTAAGGTCGGGTGAGGGCGAATTTAAAGTCGCCCAATTCCTCGCGGAACCAACCAAATTCCTTGCCCAGCACGGGCCCATCCGGGCTTTCGGCGATCAGGCCGTCGATGGCTTCCTGGACGAGGGCATTGACGGTGGCACCGTTGTGCGAAGCCTGGAGTAATTGGCGGACACGGCCTTCCAGCAGGCGAACGGCCTTGGGCAAAAACTGCAATTTTTCCTGTTTTTTCTGGACGCGCCGGAGGACCGTATCCAGTACGTCGGCCAGGTCGCTCACCAGTCCGGGAATAGCGGTATCCGGACAGGCGGTATAACACTTGCCACAAGCCGTGCAGTTATTCGGTAGCCACTTCGGGTGTTCGAAGCGGATGGAGGTCATGTCCCGGAACAGGGAGGTGGTGGAAGGCATCACGCTGAGGCCGATGAAGGGGTCGGTGATGTTGTCATTGCCCAGGCCGCGCTGGTAAAAATTGCCGGTCTGCTCCCAGAAGCGGTGGATGTCGCTCAACTGGGAGGCGCTCTGGGGGGTGGATTTCAACATCGTCGGAATAGCTGGAGCGGCCTGGCCGTTTTGCCGGGCTACCTCCGGGTTGCCCAGCACTTTCTGCACAATTTCGCGCACTTCGTCGAAGCCGCGTTTCACCACCCGCATGTTGTCATCAACCACGCGCTGGCCTTTGGTACCAAATTTGTGTTGCAGCTGGTCTTCGATGGCCTGGAGGAGGGTTTCTTCCGTCAGGTTGGCTTTACCCATGATGGGCGAAGCCGCAAAAAAGGCGCCCTGGAAGGCGATGCCCTGCATGCGCAGTTGCAATTCAGGGTCGGTGGCTTCCTCGCGGGCAATCCGGAAACCGTCGATGTAAAAAATGCGGATGCCCTGGTCGATGATCACCTTTTGGTAGGGCAGGGGAATATCTGCCCACACTTCTTCGGGGCGTTTGCGTTCGCTTTGGATGATGAAGCAGCCTCCTTTTTTCAACCCCGCCAGCGCATTGGTGTGTTTGAACACATTGGGGTCGGGGGAGAGAACCACATCCACGAAGATGTATTCGCAATTGATCCGGATGGGTTCCGCGGCCGCCGCCAGGTAGTAAGTGGTGGGTTGCCCCTTCTTTTCGGAGCCGTACTTGGGGTTGGCTTTGATGTCGTAACCGAGGAGGTCGTACAAGGTCATCGCCAGGTTTTTACCCGTGGTGATGGCACCCCAGCCGCCCACCGAGTGGAAGCGCACGGTGATGGCATCCTTGGGCATGAGGTTGGGGTTTTCCGAACCGTGGATCGCCAGTTCTTTCACGTGCGGGTAGGCTTCCTCGATGGTTTCCTGGTAGCCCTTTTGTTTGGGGGTATAGGGTTGGTCGCGAATGAAATCGATGGACAGGTAGAATTGCTTTTTGCGTTTGCCGCCGGGCACCATGTTTTCAATGGCGCCGATGAGGCCTTCAGGTTGCAGGTCGCGACTACCCAATCCGAAGGAGCCCGAATAGATGGCGGGCATATCATTGGTGCCGTAGACGGGCAGGTCGGGGTAAGGCAAATGGTGTTTGCCGGCCGCTCCGTTTTCGAGGCACTTGGACATAACGGTGCGGATTTCGCGGGCAATCGGCAGATCGGCAGCCAGCGGCTGGTCCAGGCGTTCCAGAATGGTGACGCCTTTTTTGCCGCGCAAGATGTTGCCGATGAGGTCGGCGGGGAAGGGCCGGAACATGACCAGATCGACGACCCCGACCTTGATGCCGCGGGTTTCCCGCAGGTAATCAGCGACGGCCTCCGCGCTGGGGATGACACTCCCCTGGCCCAGGATCAGGTAGTCGGCGTCGGCAGCCCGGTAGCTCATCACGCGGGCGTAGCTGCGGCCGGTGAGCGCTTCGAAGTCAGCGAAGGCCTGGTCGGTGAGTTCCTGGATGTGGTCGAAGAAGAAAGGCCGCTGGGCGGCAACGCTTTGCATGTACGAATCCTGGTTCTGGACAATACCGGCCATCATAGGGTTGTCTACGTCCCACAATTCGGGGATGCGGCGGCGGGTATCGCCGTAGATGATCCGTTGCGCAGGGGTTGGAGTGGTGATGATATCGTCGGGGCGGCCCAGGAATTCGGCGATCAACTCCCGCTCGGGCAGTAGCAGGGACTCGATGAGGTGGGTCGTCAGGAAACCGTCCTGCGCGACGATGCCCGGCGTCAGGGCCAGTTCAGCTACGCGGTGAGCGATGATATTGAGGTCCGCCACGTGCTGGGCCTTTTTGGCGAAAAGCTGAAAAAATCCCGTGTCGTCGATGGCGTGGTAGTCATCGTGACCGGCGTGCACGTTGAGCGTCGATTTGGTCATGGCCCGGCTGCCGATGTTGAGGACGTAGGTCAGCCGTTTGCCGACGGCGGCGTAAAGGGATTCGTGCATGTAGGCGATCCCCTGGCCGGAGGAAAAATTGGCTGCCCGCAAACCCGTCATCGACAGGCCAGCGGTCACGGCGGCAGCCGCGTGTTCCCCTTCCGGTTCGATGAAGATGAGGGGCCGTCCGGAGATGTTCAGGTGGCCTTTGGCGGCCGCGTCGGCCCAGTATTCTCCCATCTGCGTCGAGGGGGTGATCGGATAGGCACCGGCAGCGTCGGTAGATTCCCGTTCGCACATGATGGCGGCGGTATTACCATCCATGGCCACCCGTACGCCTGGATACTTAACGACTTTTTTTTGTTGGCTCATTATGAATCTTATTCAAATGCTGAAAGAGATAAGTTACACCGGCAATCTGGCAGGCTTTGCAATCCAATTGCCCAATTGTTCTCCTTAATAGGCGGGAGAAGTATCGTGGGTAATAGCTTGGGTTTGCCGGGCGATCTGCAGGCATTCGGCTACTTTCTCCACGTGCAGGCAGTAATCGTCTTCTTGTGCTTTGAACCGACAGTTGATGGGGGTCAGGTCAATGAGGTGGAACCGGCCATCAAGGGCCCGGCACTGATCCAGCAGGCCTGCCATGGTGACGGGTTTTTTCGCGGCTTCTCCATTGCGGTGAAGGAAAGCGATGAGGTAGTTCAATATAGATTGACGGGAGTTGACACAAATAAGGTGCGTAATCACATCTTCTTCAGCACGCTGCAATTCTTCCGTTGCGGTGTCAATCAGGCGGTCGGCCTCGCGGATCAAAAGATCGGTATTGCTATTTTCCATCCTGTCGGATTTAGAACCAGGGAATATTCCTCTCGCTAAAATGCACTGATTAGTGGTTGACGATGGTGAGAAAAGTCAGAGTCGTTGATGATTCTGGTTATACCCCTAGTGAGCTGCGGTCCTTTACTTTGTTGAAAAAACCAGGTATGCAGGAATCTCAAACTACAACGTCGATCCCTACCACGACCGCTAAAAAGTACGTCTACACTTTTGGTGATGGGCAGGCTGAAGGCCATGCGCAACTGAAAAACCTCCTGGGGGGCAAAGGTGCCAACCTGGCGGAAATGAGCCGGATCGGGCTGCCCGTACCTCCGGGCTTTACCGTTACCACAGAAGTTTGTACCCTCTACAATCAAAAGGGCGTGGAAGTTGGTTTTGCCGCCATCCGCGAGGAAGTAGAACAAGGGGTTGCCACGTTGGAGACCATCATGGGTACCCGTTTTGGTGACCCGGGCAACCCCTTGCTGATTTCCGTCCGTTCTGGTGCGCGGGCTTCAATGCCCGGGATGATGGATACCGTGCTGAACCTCGGTTTGAACGACGAAGTAGTGGAAGGGCTGAGCCGTAAAACGGGTGATCCTCGTTTTGCCTGGGACTCCTACCGCCGCCTGGTACAGATGTACGGCGATGTGGTCATGGGGTTAAAAGCAGAAAAAGAAGAGGAAGACCCCTTCGAAATCATCATCGATGCCGTCAAGGTGGAACGGGGGATTAAGGACGATCGCGACCTGGATGTGGCGGATCTGCAAATGATCGTAGCTCGCTTCCGAACGCTGATCCTGGAAAAAACCGGACAGGCTTTTCCGGATGATCCCTGGACCCAACTGTGGCAGGCCATTTTTGCGGTCTTTGAGAGTTGGAACAACAGCCGGGCCGAACTGTACCGCAAACTGAACCAGATTCCGGCGGAATGGGGTACGGCCGTCAACGTGCAGGCGATGGTCTACGGCAACCTGGGCAACAACAGTGCCACGGGGGTTGCTTTCACCCGCAATGCTGCCACCGGCGAAGATTTGTTTCACGGCGAGTTCCTCGTCAACGCCCAGGGCGAAGACGTCGTGGCGGGCATCCGCACGCCCCAGGAAGTGACGCTGGAAGGTTCGCGGCGCTGGGCTAAGCTGACGAACGTGAGCGAAGCCGAACGCGCCAGCAAGTACCCTTCTCTGGAAGAGGTCATGCCCGCGGTCTTCAAGGAGTTGTTGATCTACGAAACCCACCTGGAGAACCACTACCGGGACATGCAGGATATCGAATTTACCGTTCAGGAAGGCAAGTTGTGGATCCTCCAAACCCGCAACGGCAAGCGAACGGGGGCAGCGATGGTAAAGATCGCTATGGATATGCTCCAGCAGGGTATGATCGACGAAGAAACGGCCCTTCTGCGGGTCGAACCCAACCGGATCAATGAGTTGCTCCACCCGGTTTTCAACCCGGCGGCCCTCGCCAGGGCCCAGGTCATAGTCCGCGGGCTACCGGCCTCTCCGGGGGCGGCCAGTGGGCAGATCGTCTTTTTTGCCGACGACGCCGAAGTTCAGGCTGCTGCGGGAAAGGCGACGATCCTCGTCCGCCAGGAAACCTCGCCCGAAGACCTGCGCGGCATGAACCTGGCTCAGGGCATCCTGACCACCAAAGGCGGCATGACCTCCCACGCGGCCATCGTAGCCCGCGGGATGGGCAAATGCTGCGTGTCCGGGGCTGGCGAGGTGCTGGTTGATTACAAGAAACGCTCCCTTTCGGTGGGTGACGTTACACTCCGTGAAGGCGACTGGATCTCCCTCAACGGGAGCACCGGCGAGGTCTATGCGGGTAAGATCGAAACCAGTGAAGCGGGGCTGAACGAAGCGCTCGACAACCTGCTCACCCTCGCCGACCGCCACGCCCGGCTGCTGGTACGCGCCAATGCCGATACCGGCGAGGATGCGCAAGCCGCCCGGGTTTTTGGCGCCCAGGGCATTGGGCTGGCCCGTACCGAACACATGTTCTTCCACGGCGACCAGATTTTGGCCGTGCGCGAAATGATCCTGGCTGACGACACCGCAGGTCGCGTCAAGGCGCTGGATAAAATCCTGCCGATGCAGCGCAAGGAACTCGAAGGGTTGTTTGCCGCAATGCATGACCTACCCGTGACGATCCGCCTGCTCGATCCACCCCTGCACGAATTCCTGCCCCACGAAGTCGGGAACCAGCAGGAGATGGCCGATATCCTGGGCGTTAGCCTGCAGGAGGTGCAGCAAAAGGTGATGAGCCTCTCGGAAGCCAACCCGATGCTCGGCCACCGCGGCTGTCGCTTGGGGATTACCTTTCCCGAAATCACGGCTGTCCAAACCCGCGCTATTCTGGAAGCGGCGCTGAACCAAAAACGCCGTGGTATTGTGGTCTTTCCCGAAATCATGGTTCCCCTGATCGGGCGATCCCGGGAATTTATCCAGCAGGAAGCGATCATTCGCAAAACCGCTGAAGCCGTTTTTGCCGATTACGGAGAGCGGCTGCCCTACCACGTCGGCACCATGATTGAAGTGCCGCGCGCTGCCCTGACGGCCGACCTGATTGCCGCACACGCGGAATTTTTCTCCTTTGGCACCAACGACCTGACGCAGATGACCTTCGGCTTTTCCCGCGATGATATTGGCCATTTTCTACCCGTCTACCTCAAAGAAAAGATTATCGATGCGGATCCGTTTACGACCATCGACGAGAATGGTGTCGGCCGCCTGGTGCGGGATGCCGTGAAAAAAGGCCGCCGGGTACGGCCCGACATCCCACTGGGGGCCTGCGGTGAACACGGCGGTGACCCCGTTTCCATCGATTTCTTCCACCGGGCCGGGCTCAGCTACGTGAGTTGCTCGCCTTTTCGGGTACCCATTGCCCGCCTGGCGGCGGCTCAGGCAAACATTAGGAATAAATAAGGATCAAATTTTTTGGTGAAAAATTTGATTTTGTCCCCGCAGCAGGTGCTGTGGGGATTTTTTTTTGCCAGCCAGCCAACCGGCTATTGCCGATTTTCCGGGCGCCATGTACACCAGGCGCTGGCCGCAGTTCATTGTCCCGATGCAACGTTGCGGTAAGCGCCTTATTTTTTCCTAACGTACCAAAGTTAAATCTCCCTTCACCGTCTGCCGTTCCGAATCGTCGGGTAGCTGGTAGGTGAGGTAGTAGATGTACACGTCGGCCGGTGCCGGAGCGCCGTTGTAGCCACCTTCCCAGGGGGCGGTGTAGTCGTTGGAGCTGTAGATGAGCTTGCCCCACCGGGAGTAGATGCGCAACTGGAAGTCGGTAGGTTCGCAGTTGGTGAATACCCCGAAAACATCGTTGATGCCGTCCCGGTTGGGCGAAAAAATGTTGGGCACCTGGAGCCCGCATTCGACGATGGGTTCACAATCCTCAAACGTAAGCGTGGCGCCGGCGGTGGCTTCCCCGCAGGTGTTGGTAGCCGTCACCGTATAGGTATCCGTTTCCGTCACGCCAATCTGCGCCGTGGTGGCGCCGGTGGACCACCGCAGGGTGTCGGTGGGGTTGCTGGTCGAGGCAACGAGGATGATGGTATCCCCCACGCAATAGTCGATATCGACCGGGAAGGTGAGGGTCAGTTCCACTCTGGGCAGGGTTTGTACCAGGAAATTTTTGATGGTCAAATAACCACAGTCATCCGTCACGGTCACCCGGTAGGTGCCCCCCTGGTCGACGGTAATGCTGGGCGTATCAGCGCCCGTGGACCACAAGTAGATAGGTCCGTCAAGCGGGGTGGTGAGGGTAGTTATTTCGCCCGCACACAGCGTCAGGGTGTCCGGCTGTAGGCGAATGCTGTCGCGGAAGGAGCGGCGGAAGATGTGGTCGGTATAGTTGGGCAAGCCCAGGAAAAATTCGTTTGCGGGGTTGTCATACGTAAAAAGGGCGAAGTCAACCGAGGGATTGGGTGCCGCCGGGCAGCGGATTTCTCCGAGGTAAGTCTGCGCAAAGCTGTTGTTAGCCGACAGGAAGTAGAGGAATCCGTTGTTGGCCATTTGCATTTGGGAGGCAAGGGAAATGTTTGCCGGTCCGGTGGCCACGGTGGTGGCAGAACCGACGATATCGGTAGCCGTCATATCCAGGCGTTTCACTTCCGCGGCGTTGTCGATGAAGTAGAAGTAGCGGCTGTCCTGGGTGAAGGAGAAGGCATTGGCTCCGGTAGTGCTGTAGGCCAGGGGGTTGGCCACGTCGATCTGTCCGGTGGCCTTGTTGAAGGCGAAAAGGTAGTTGCCCGTAGCCAGCCAGTTGCCGGCCGGTGTCATTTTTAGTGGCGCCTCGATGGGGAAGTCGAAACCCACGAGTTGGAGGCTGACGTCCTGGTTGCCGAAACCGCTGCCGTCGGCATTGACGACCACGAATTGGTTGATATTCTGGTCATTTTGGAAGGTGATGATCCAATACTTGTCGCCGTCGGCATGCAGGGTGCCGGTGAGGCCTTCGTAGGCGGGCACGTAGATGCGCTCGTCGGCTACTGTGACACCGCCCAGGCCGCCGTTCAGGCGCATGTCTACCTCGAAATAAGACAAGCCCCGGCCCTGGGGCTGGCTTGCGACCGTGCCTCCGAAGTCGAATTCATTTTCTTCCATGGTGAAGAGGTAGTACACCGAATCGGCCTCCGGCTTGGGTGTGATGAGGGAAGATTGCTTGGCGCTAAAACCGCCGCCTTCGGCAAAACCCATGTCGTACATCACCTCGTGGTTGCGGTTCCAGATTTTGCCAGAGGGTTGTCCGCCAGATTGCAGGGGGTCGCGGCCACCACCATTGGTGTAAAACAGGAGCTGCCCGGTGGGGCTACAGTAGGTGGCACAGCCTTCGAAAGTTTCGATGGCGCCGTCGAGTAATTGTACGGGGTTGCCACCGCTAAAATCAAGACCGGCCATTTGGCCAAAGTACCAACTATTGGCTTCGGGCTGAGCGGCGAGGAACAAGGGCAGCGCGAGGAAAAGGTAGCCGCATTTTTTCATGTTGGAAATTTCGTGAATCAGGAATGGCTTTTATTCTTAAAATTAACGTTTGTGCAGACCATTGGATTGGCCAGCCGGAGGGTTTTTTTTACTGCCTGGCCGATAATAGGGGGCGTCTCTGGCATATTTTTCAATTTTATAAAAAAAGGCTACTTTGTTGCCACTTCCATTTTGTTCCAAGCCAGACCTAGATAAATGAACGAACGCTCCTAAAAAATAATATCATGCTTGTACGCCTCTCCCTACTCACGCTAGCCTTCCTGAGCCTAAACCTGCCAGCCTGGACCCAGGATACGATTTTCTTTGAAAAAAGAATACCCATTACCATCGGCGAAACGATCGCGTTCCGGTCGCAGATTTTAGCCGAAGAACGAATCATCAACGTCTACCTTCCCGAAGGGTACGCCGCCGATTCGGTGAAACCGTATCCGGTGATTTACTTGTTGGATGGGGCTTTCTCCGGAAATTTCACCCAAATTGCGAGCCTGGTGCAGCTGGGTTCGTTTCCCTGGATTGGTTTGCTGCCCGAATCGATCGTCGTGGGCATTGAAGACGTGCACCGCGCCAAAGGAGCTGAAAAAGGGACAAAAGATCTTGGCGACTTTACTTTTCCATCCAACAACGCCGAGGAAAAAGTACTTTTCCCCAACCAGGGTGGTTCTAATGACTTTATCGATTTCCTGGAAAAAGAGTTGCAGCCCATCATTGCGCAAACCTACCGGACGACGGCCAGCAAAACCGTCATCGGCCAGCTGTTTGGCGGGCTCCTGGCCACGGAAATCCTCTTCAAGCGGCCGCGCCTTTTTGACCATTACATCATCATTGGCCCCAGCCTTTGGTGGGATGATTATTCGCTGCTCGATTACTCGCCACGGTCGTACAATAGCCCCAAATCCGTTTTCATTGGCGTAGGTTTTGAAGGGTCTAATATGGAACGGGCAGCCCGGCAGTTGTACGAAAAACTACGTGCCTTGAATAAGGCCGATACCCGCCTTTTCCGCCAGGATTATCGTTCCCTTGATCTGCAGGAAATACTGCACGCCGCCGTTTACGACAGCTTCCAATTTATTTTCTCGCAGCCGGGTGGATAGGCGGCTTCCCAAATAATTTTGGTGCTCTGACAATTTTAAAACTAAAAAACCAAGCCCATGCGCCCCATTTTTCCCGGCCTGTTTCTCCTCAGTCTGAGCCTGCTGACCAACTGTTCGCGCCAGGTAGCAGCTACGGCCCTGGCTTACCCTGGAGGAAAGAGCAAGGCCCTCATTCTGAGCTATGACGACGGCGTCATCGAAGACATTCCATTTGCCCATCTGTTGGAGGATCACGGCCTGGTGGGAACGTTCAACCTCAACTCTGGCTATTTGGGGGTTACCCGGGGCTGGCCCCAACCTGGCGGCGATACGGTCTTTCAACAGTACATTCCGGTCGATTCGGTGCGGTCGGTTTACAAAAACCACGAAATTGCCGCTCACGGCACTTTCCACCAGGATTTTCTGGCCCTGACGGAGGCCGAAATTCGGGAAGAAATTGGGTCTGATATAGCCAATCTGGAGCGCCTGGCAGGGCATCGCATTGAGAGTATGGCCTACCCTTTTGGCCGTTCGGATGCTACGGTAGCCACTATCGTCGGCACCACGGGCCTCACCAATGCCCGCACCGTAGCGGATACCCATACCTTCGCGCTCCCTGATAGCCTTTTCCTCTGGCATCCGACTTGCCACGACAGCCGGGCCCCAGAGCTGACCGATGCCTACCTCGCCCTGCCGAACGACACGCTCTCGCTCTTTTACGTTTGGGGCCACGCCTGGGAGTTCAAAGACCCTGCGCGCTGGCTGGCCATCCAGGATTTTTGCCGTAAAATGGGCCACCAAACGACCATCTGGTCCGTGGGGAGCGGTGCCTACGTCACTTATCTGGCGGCCCTGCACAAAGTGCGCCGCACGCCGAACCGCCTCCACAATCCGGCCAGTAACCCGCCGGTATGGGTCAGGCTGGCCAACGGGCAGTACGAACGCCTCGCGCCGGGTGCCAGTAGGCGGGCGCGGATGGGCAGCGATTCGCAGCGGATGCTGAAAAACGAATAGGCCTGACGCCCCCCACCTTCACACCTTTACCCTTAGACACGTTACTTACCTCCAACCTCAAAAAATCCTTATCTTTGCGGCCAAAATAATTTTCAGGCATGGCTACACCACGCACCGTTGCTTTCCACACGTTGGGTTGCAAGCTCAACTACTCCGAGACGTCGGCCATTGGCCGGCAGTTTGAGGGCGCGGGCTATACGGAAGTCCCGTTTGGGCAGGGGGCTGACATTTATGTGATCAATACGTGTTCGGTAACGGATTTTGCGGACAAGAAATGCCGCAACGTGGTGCGCCGCGCGCTGCGCCAAAACGAGCAGGCCAAGGTGGTGGTAGTGGGGTGTTACGCCCAACTGAAGCCCCAGGAAATTGCGGAGATTCCGGGAGTAGACCTGGTGCTGGGTGCTGCTGAGAAGTTCCGCATCCTGGATTATATCGACGATATCGGGCAGTCGCACAGCAAGGGGATGGTACAGGCTGGCGCCGTGACGGAAGCCCGCGACTTTGTCCACGCTTTCAGCTTTGGTGATCGCACCCGCTCCTTCCTCAAGGTGCAGGATGGCTGCGATTACAAGTGTACCTTCTGCACCATTCCGCTGGCCCGGGGCCAGAGCCGCAGCAATACCGTGGAGAGCGTGGTGGCCAACGCCCGCGAGATTGCCCGCATGGGCACCCGCGAGGTGGTGCTGACGGGCGTCAACATCGGCGACTTCGGCAACGGTACGGAGGTGATCGAAGGCCAACGGCCCAAAAAGGAAGCCCTCTTCATTGACCTCATCCGGGAGCTGGACCAGGTGGAAGGCATCGAGCGGTTCCGGATATCGAGCATTGAACCCAACCTGTGTACCGACGAGATTATCGCCTTCGTGGCGGAATCCCAGCGTTTTGCACCGCATTTTCACCTGCCGCTGCAATCGGGTAACAACAAGCAACTGCAAGCCATGCGCCGCCGCTACCGGCGGGAGTTGTACGCCGAACGCGTCGCTACCATCAAACGCTACCTGCCGCATTGCTGTATTGGGGTCGACGTGATCGTCGGGTTTCCCGGCGAGACGGAGGAAGATTTTCTGGAAACTTACCATTTTGTCAATAGCCTGGACATCAGCTACCTGCACGTGTTTACCTACTCGGAAAGAGCCAATACGCCCGCCGCCACAATGCCGGACCCCGTACCCATGGCCGAACGCCGCCGCCGCAACGAAATGCTGGCCATCCTCAGCGAAAAGAAAAAGCGGGCTTTTTACGAGCAGCAACTGGGCCAGACGCGGCCGGTGCTGTTTGAGAAGAGCAAGAAAAAAGGAACGGTTACGGGTTTTACCGACAATTACGTGAAGATTGAAGCGCTGCTGGAAGAAAGCTGGATCAATCACGTGGTTCCCGTACACCTCGCTGCCATCAACTCGGAAGGCGTCGTAGACAGCGCCGTGGCGGTTGGGTAGGTTGTTGGTCAAAATTATGTCATTTGTTCTAACAGTCTGTTACCGTAACCTGGGCATTATCCTGTCAGGCCTAGTAAAATGGGAGCTTTCCCCTCGCGAAAACTAGTTGGTACCTCCACTTGTTCTATTAGTATTGCAAGAAAATGCTTAATATTACGCTCCTTTTGCAAGCTAAGTGAAAAAAACAATGAGTAAATCTATCGGTGTTAAATTTAACGTACACGATCAACCTGAATTTTACCAAGAATTGCGGCGGCGTGTCAACCAGTATTTCGAAGATCGGAATTTGTCCAAGCACGCCAATTTGAACATGAAAATCAAGACGGTTTTCATGGTGCTGCTCTATTTTACCCCCCTTGTTTTGATGGTAACGGGCGTCGTCACTTCGTTGTGGCCCGTCATGTTCCTGTGGGTACTGATGGGTTTCGGGATGTCGGGTATCGGCTTGTCCATCATGCACGATGCCAACCACGGTGCTTATTCCGCAGACAAGAACGTCAACAAGGCGGTGGGGTATATCCTTAATTTTATTGGCGGTTATCCCCCCAACTGGAAAATCCAGCACAACGTGTTGCACCATTCCTATACGAATGTGCACCACCACGACGAAGATATTGAAAAGACCATCCTGCGCCTGACGCCCGATACTGAAAGGAAGCCTTTTCACCGCGTCCAGGTGTTCTACGCGCCTTTTCTCTACGGTCTGATGAGCATTTATTGGCTCGTCAGCAAGGACTTCGAACAGCTCGTGCGCTACAAAAAGAATAACCTGCTGGCTGGCCAGGGGCTGACCTTCCGCCGTGCCCTGGCGGAGGTGCTATTCAATAAGACCTGGTATATTCTCTTGATTCTGGTGTTGCCGCTGCTCACCACTCAGCTCGCGTGGTGGCAGGTGCTGATCGGTTTCCTGATCATGCACGCTATTACGGGCCTGATCCTGGCCCTGATCTTCCAACCTGCTCACGTAGTGGAAGAGACCCAGTTTTATTCCGTTGATGAAACCGGCAGTGTAGAAAACAACTGGGCTATTCACCAGCTGAAGACGACCACTAACTTCGCCAACGGCAGTCGCATGTTTTCGTGGTTTGTTGGTGGGTTAAACTACCAGATCGAACACCACTTGTTTCCCCAAATTTGCCACGTCCACTACCGCCATCTTTCGCCGATCGTGAAAGCTACCGCGGAAGAATTCAACGTGCCCTATTACCATCATCCTACTTTTTTCGATGCGGTGCGGAGCCACTTTACCTTGCTCAATAAGCTAGGGACTGGAAAATACGACGAGAATTTAGCTGCTGCCACGGCTTAAGCCCGGCCTTTAAGAAAAGTAAACAGGCGTCGTTCCAATTGGGGCGACGCCTCTTTGCGTAGGGGGCGTATCGGTATAGGGCGGCCCGGTTGCAAATATTACCGGCCCGCTACTTACAGCAGCCCGGGGCAGCCAGTTGACCATCCGCCATTTTTTCAGGAAAATTTTTCGAGCACGCAGGGATAATCCTTATCTTAACGCCTATTCCTTCACGACCAAGCTTCCGAATTTATGCGCCACCAACGACTGCTCTTCCTTGCCCTGAGCCTTGTGGCTTTTCATACCCTGGTTGCCCAACCACTGACCGAACGGCAAGGGTGTCACTTTATGAAAAGCCAGCTGCCACTGAAAAAGCTAACCCTGGAAGAAACCCAGGCCCTGGTGAAAAGCCAGGAGCGCAGTGACAGCATCAATATCCTGGACTACGCGATCAGCCTGGATATTACGGATTTCAATGGCCGCAGGATCGCCGGTTCTACCCAATTGGAATTCGTCTTGCTCGAGGTTGCTACCCGCGAACTGGTGCTCGGGAGGAGTATCCCTACAGCGTCATCAGCAGCTTCGGCAACGGCGGTCTGGTTCGATTGGATCCCTTGCTGCCCGGCGATTACGCGCTAGCCAATGTGTATCTGAATGTGGGTATCCGCAATCCCCTGGAAGATGCCAGCGTGGTGCTCTCGCCCAACCCCGCCCAGGACGTCGTTCGGCTAGCGCTCAACTTCCCTACCGTAACGGCCGACTACCAGATACAGCTTTACGACCTACAGGGACAGTTGCTGCGCCAGCAAACCTACCCGAAAGCGGCGGAATTGAATGTGGAATGGTCTACAGCCGATCTGCCGAATGGCCTCTATGTCCTAGAAATTGCCAGCGGCACGGGGCACCGGTCGGTGGAATTGGTGGTACAACGGTAGCAAGGAATGAAGACGGAGTCTAACCAGGAGGTCTAGCGCAAGGACCAGCAAAACTAAAAAGCACGCCAGTTCATAGTAAGCTTTTGCTTTCGTTGCGGCACCGCGAACAGTATTAGAGTCCGATTATCACTCAATAATCCCAGTCAATGCGGTGCTGAGCCAGTTCGGTAGCCGTAAGTTTTTCCAGGTATTCCCAGACCACGCCCTTTTCCCACCGGGCGAAGAAGTTGTGCCAACATTTCACCGACCCATCGAGGCTACCGGTGAGCAAGGAAAGCCCGTCGGGTGCGAAGACCACACTGGTGACCCGTTTGGTATGTCCCTGGAACGTGACGAGGGTTTCGCCGTGCAGGTTCCACAATTTGGCCTTTTTGTCGTCACTTCCGGTAAGCAGGTATTGCCCGTCGGGAGAAAAGGCGACCCTGTAAACGGCTGCCGTATGCCCCTGTAATTCGCGCACGACATTCCTCTGAAGGTCCCATAACCGGGCGGTTTTATCGCGGCTACCGGTGAGCAGGGACTGTCCGTCGGGGGCGAAGGCGACACTGTAAACCGAGCCGCTATGCCCTTTAAGTTCGCGTATTTTTTTTCCTTTAAGATCCCACAATTTGGCCGTTTTGTCCCGACTTCCGGTGAGCAAGGTTTTTCCATCGGGGGCAAAGGCGACACTAAACACAGCCTCCTTGTGTCCCTTCAAGGTGAGGATTTCCTTGCCTTTGAGGGTCCACAATTTAGCTGTTTTGTCCTCACTTCCGGTTAAAATAAATTGCTCGTCAGCCGAACAAGCCACGCTGAAAATCGGGCCGTTATGGCCAGCCAGGGTGAAGATTTCTTTGCCCTGAAGCGTCCAGGCTTTGGCTGTTTTGTCGTCGCTTCCGGTGAGCAGGGTTTTTCCGTCGGGGGTGAAGGCCACCGCCGAGAGGTTGTCCTGATGTCCTTGCAGGCATAGCCGTTCCGTTCCGGTCAGGGTTACCAGCCGGGCTGTTTTGTCGGCTCCGCCCACGAGTACCGTTTGTCCGTCTGGGGCAAACGCCACATCCGCAATGGCAGGAGCGGATTCTGTCAGATTTCGGATGAGCAACGCCTCGCGGTTCCACAACCGGGCGGTATGGTCTGCGCTACCGGTGAGGATGGACTGCCCGTCGGGTGAGAAAGCCAGCCCCGAAACATGTTCGGTATGCCCTTGCAGACACAGCAATTCTTCGCCCTGCAGGTTCCACAATTTGGCCACCTTGTCCACACCGCCAGAGAGCAAGGATTGCCCATCGGGAGCAAATACCACACTGTAAACAGGCCCCTTGTGCGCGGGTATACTCAGGTTGTTTTCTCCTTTAAGGGTCCATAATTTGACGGTGCCATCGGTGCTGGCGGTTGCCAACGTCTGCCCGTCGGGGGCAAAGGCGACACTGAAAACGGGGCCGGCATGTCCTTCCAGGCGGTGTATTTCTTTTCCTTGGGTATCCCATAATATGGCCGTTTTGTCATCACTGCCCGTCAGGAAAGATTGCCCGTCGGGGGCAAAATCCACACTGGAAACCCGCCGGGTATGGCCGGTCAGCTGCCGTATTTCTTTTCCTTTGCTATCCCACCATTTGGCGGAATGATCCCCGCTGCCCGTCAGGAAAGATTGCCCGTCGGGCGCAACGGCCACACTGAAGATAGCGTCGGTATGGCCTTGCAGGGTCAGCAGCAGCTGGCCTGGCAGGTTCCACAATTTAGCCGTATTGTCGCTGCTTCCGGTTAGGAAAGATTGCCCGTCGGGTGCGAAGGCGACACCGAAAACCGGGGCCGTATGCCCGTCGATGTGCCGTATTTCGGCCCCCGTTTGGTCCCACAGCTTAGCGGTATTGTCCTTGCTGCCCGTCAGGAAAGATTGCCCGTCGGGCGCGACGGCTACGTTGTAAATGGTATCGGTATGCCCGCGCAGCGTTTGCCGGTAAAAAATACTCCCTTTTTCACTCAGTATATCGTGCAGGGCCGCCAGGCTTTCCTCGTTGGGTGCGTAGCGATGAGCCGCCATGGCCAGGTTCAGGGCCAGGGTAGGGTTGGTGGAGTAAAACTGGCGTGCTTTGGCCGTACAGGCTGCGCCCTGGGCTTCCTTTTTAGCTTGGATCGCTTCATCGCGCTGGCGTTTGAGGTCCAGAATATCTTCGATGCGTTTGCGCCAGCTCTCCCGGACAAAATTGGCTTCGGCCTGGTTCAGCCAGTGCTGGCCTTTTTCGAGGTAGATAGCTAGAAGCTGCTCGGAATACCCGGACAGGATCAGGGAGTTCAGGTCGGGGAGTTCGCCTTTGTGGTGGCAGTCGTTCCAGAAGGTGGTGAACAGGTCATGGTCTTCGGGCGCAATGTGGGCCAGGGCACGTGCTATGATTTCGTCTTTGTGGGCCAGCACGTAGGTTTTGGCGGAATTGGACACCTGTTCAATCAGTTGCATCAGTCGGGGATTGGCGTCCCAGCGCTTGCTGAAGTTAGCGGTCAGGCGCTCGTCAACTTCGAAGCCGTCCGCCGCCGTAGCGCCGTAGCTAAATACTGGTGCGGCCTGGGGTTGCGAGCTGTCGACAACGGCCTCCCACAGTTGGCGCTGTAGCCGCAGGGTTTCGGGGCCAAAGTCGGCAATCCACTGTTTGGCGGTTTTCCAGTACTGGATGAGGGCGTCGTGGAGGGGTTCGTAGTAGGCGCCGATTTTATCGTGGCCGCCGATGATCAGCTGCTTTTTTTCGAGTAGGTGGAGGACCTCTTCGACGATGGCATTTTGTTGCCCGGGGTAATCGAATTCATTGATAAAATCCCGGTGTTTATCTTCCTGGAAAGCGACGGCTGGCCGCACGTATACCCGCCGCCGTCCGAAGTCACCTTCGTTGACCTGGATCATCCGCAGGATCAGCTTGCGCATGACCAACTGGTGGGTAGGGCTGATGGTGCCCAGTTCCTCGTAAATATTATCGGCGTACTGGCTCAGGGCGCCATTGATCCCCCCCAGCTTTTTGTAGGCCGCTTCGGTGAAGATGCGTGTATCTTCACTGGTAACTTCGTAAAACCGACTCATCATAAACGAAAGTACGGGCAGTGCACCGGGGGCATTGTTGACCTCCGCCAGGATGGTATTCACCAATTTTTCGGTCTCAAAGTCATAGAGTTCCGCCAGGGCGGGATTCACCAGCGCTTCCCGCAGCTCGGCCATTCCGATGGGGGGAACCCGGTAGAGAAAAGTGCCCAGGTTGTCGGCGGTCCAGAAGGTTTGGCCAAAGTCCGATTCCTCCAGTTGCCATTCGAAATCGGAGCGGAGGGTGATGATAATTTTCAGGTTTTGCTGATCGGCTTGCTGCAAAAGCGCGGTCAGCTTATTTTCAAAGGGTAGGCGCTCCGTGGCTTTGCTGCAATCGTTGAAGAAGGCTTCGTACTGGTCGATGAGGAGTACCTGTTTTTTTGTGGGATCCAGGTTGGGGAGCAAGGCCTCCAGTCCGGTGTAGTAGGTGCCTAAGCTGGTACCGTCGGCCGCCAGGTGGGTAGCCACGGCGCCGGTCCAGGCCTGGGCGCCCGGGCAGAGGACCAGTAGTTCTGCCTGTTCCCACTCCTGCTGGCCATTGTCGTTTTTCCAGGCTCGCAAAGCGGGTAGCAGGCCAGCTTTCACCAGCGAAGATTTGCCGCTACCCGAAGGCGCGGTCACCACCAGGATCGGGGTTTGCCGGAGTTTGTTCAGGAGTTCTCTGACGGCGGCCCGGCGGCCAAAGAACAGGTCGAAATCGGTCGTTTCAAAAGGGCTCAGTCCTTTGTAGGGATTGCGCAAAACCCGCTGGGCAAAGTTGAGTTTGTTGTGGGGGTCGAAGAAAATGAACTGCCCGCCCTGGTGGTTACCCATGGGAAAAAGGTCGGGATACTGGATTTCGGCGCCGAAATTACCGTCGTTGGTGACGCGCTCAATCTTGTCCCAAAGGTAGAGAAAGAGTTCCTGGGAGGTGAGTACGCCGTCGCCTAGGTTTCGGCCCGGCGTCTTCAGTTCGGCTTTGCCTTCCAGGGCCTCGATGAGGGCTTCGGCGAAGGGCGAATGTCGTTGCTCATCGAGCTCCGAGCGGATGCCTATCCAGTCGGCTGCCGTCTGGTGCGGGCCGGCCGAAACGAGGACCTGCCAGGCGCGTTCGCGCTTGAACCGCGAGAACCGCTCCTCGTAGAGGGGCATATTGGTGACCCAGCCCGCGTCGCGGGTATTTTCGACCACGTGGCGGAATTTGCCCGCAAAACAGCAGTCGAGGATGAGCAAGGTGTGGTGGCAGTCGAGGATTTTGAGGGTCTCGAAGACGGTCTCCATCGCCAGGAGGCTGCTGTTCTCCAGCATAGCTTTTTCGGGGCGTGCATCCGACGGCAGCAGGTAGCCCGCGGGGCCTTCGCCAAACTCGCCGGGTTTGCCGTGGCCAGCGTAGTAGAAGACGATACAATCCTGCGGGGTAATGTGGGGCTCAAGGGCGGGGTCCTGGATTCGCTGCAGCAGGTCGCGCAGGGTGTCGCCATTGGCGTCCAGTTGCAGGTGAATACCGGCCAGGTCCGCGGTCAGTTCCGTGGCCGGCGCTGCCGGGTCAACTCCCAGGAACAACTCCACGTGGTCGAAACCCTGTTGGTACTTGAGTACCCGCGCGATTTCCCGGGCGTCGTTGACAGCCGACTTGAGGTCCTTGTTGATCTTGGGATAATGGTTGATCCCAATCACGAAGGCGTAGCTGCGGGGAAAGCCGAGTAACTGACTGCGATTGTTGATGGGGTTGGGCATAGCGGTAGACTTTCAGAAATTCACCCTAAAATTAAGAAAAAGCCGGATGCCCAGGGTGGATTGTTGGGGGGTTACCCCGAACAGGCATAAAAAAAAGGGAGGTGCCGGAACAGCACCTCACGCTTTAATTACAAAAGGATTAGGTTGGATGTGTTTTGGGCGGGTAAGTGGTTAAGGGAGTCCGTAGTTATAAACTACGGACAGCGGTTATAAACTACGGACAGCGGGGGTTGCCTCCTTATATACGGCAAGTTATATGACAAAAATCTCCTAAACACGCTTACGCAGATCACTGGCGGTCCTATATAATGCGCCGAACTTGTAAAAAAGACCAACATTTTGATCACTACTAAAGTCGGAAATCCATGTTTTCAAATCTAACCTTTACGAGTACCGAGGTATTCGCTGGTCTGGTGTTGTTGGTGGCCGCCGTCCTTGTTCTTATTGTGATAGGGCGCTACAAAATGACGCAGTTTGCGGAAAAGGACCTCAGGGCCATACACGCCAACGACGCTAAAAAAATCAGCATCAGTAGCCGCAGCAAGTATGCCGAAGTTGATGTTCTTAACGACACGAGTGTGTTCTTCCAGATAGGGCTGGTCGTGGGACTGGCGCTCATGTTATTGGCTTTCAATTGGACCCAATTCGAGGAGGATGTCGTTATTCCCGAAGGCGCACTGGAAATGCAATTCGATATAGCGATGGAGGCGCCTCCCCAAACGGCTACCCCACCGCCACCGCCACCGCCGCCACCACCCGTGATTGAGGAGGTGCCCGATAACGTGATATTGGACGAGGATCAAACGGCGTTCACCGACCAATCGGCCGATGCGAATACCGCGCTGGTTTATACGCCCCCGGCGGTGACGACTACCGCTGCCCCACCGCCCCCACCCCCACCGCCCCCACCGCCTATTGCCGTGAAAGAAATCTTCAAAGTGGTGGAAGATATGCCCCGCTTTCCAGGCTGTGAAGACCTGGGCACCGTGGCCGAAAAAAAGGCTTGTGCGCAGAAAGAATTGTTGGCGTTTGTCTATGCGAACATCAAATACCCTTCCATTGCGCGAGAAAACAGTGTGGAAGGTACCGTTGTCGTAAGGTTTGTCGTAACGGAAAATGGCACGATAGAAGACGCTGAAATAATCCGCGATATAGGTGCCGGTTGTGGCGCGGAAGCCCTGCGCGTGGTGAAATTGATGAACGACCTGCCCGAACGTTGGACACCTGGTATGCAACGCGGTAGAAAAGTGCCCGTTTATTTCAACCTGCCGGTGAAGTTTATGCTGGAGGTGAATTAACGCCGTATGCCTTCATTAACAGAAATGCGGAATTCTATCGAAAAATAGGGCCGCGTTTGTTTATTTACTTAATCAAAAAAAAACAACAACATGGAACTAAAGCACGCGCTCCCGTTAATCAGTTTGCTGTTGGTCGTACTCAACAGTTGTGCACCCGTTTTTTCCGAACTACAAAGTGCTCGCACCGTTGGCAAGGGTAATATTGAAGCGACGGGGGCTTTTTCCACGGTAAGCTTCACCAATGAGGGAGAATCCGAACACGCACAGAATAACATTGGCATTCAGGCCGGCTACGGATTGTCGGACGTGGTAGACCTGAGAGTCCGCTACGAATACCTCTGGTTGGATAAAAGTGCCGATGCCGGTGGTGTGAACATTCTCGGTTTCGGGCCTAAATTCAGCTTGCTGAAAGATCGGATTGCCGGCTATGTACCACTTGGCTTTGCTTTTGGGAAAGATGTTGAAACTCCGTCCGACACCTGGCAAATCCACCCTACCTTATTAGGCACCATTCCAGCAGGTGATTTTTTCGAGATTAACCCTTCCTTCAAAGTACTCCTACCATTCAAAAAAGAGTTGGAAACGACGGTTGCTTTTAACCTGGGCCTGGGCTTCAACGTGAATGACAAAGTGACTATTCGCCCCGAATACGGTATGCTCTTCAACCCGGGAGAAACCGGACATTACGGCCAGTTCAGTATTGGCTTGACCATTAATCCACAGGGTCGGCCTTAGGGGGCGGCAAGGCCTATTCCGCCAACAAATCAAAAGCGCCCTTGCCCAGAAACTCGGCATCCTGGGGGAAGTCGGTAGGGTTTAGAATTTGCGTAAAGCCGTCGGTAGTTGTCCCGACGGTTACCTGCCGCCTGATGAAGGTGAAAGCATCTGGAGTGGCCGTTTGCTTGACGAGTACAAAATACTGGTTTTCTATATTGACAATGGCGCTGGCCGGGAGCGCTAACGCGGGGGCTGAATGGGTATAAATTTCGGCTTCCACGTACATCCCCGGACTAAATTGCTGCGTGTTTTTTTCGTCGGCAAGGTGGCAGTGGATGGAGGCCGTCCGTTTTTCCGGATCGATGCTGCGGTTGATCAGGTGCACACTGGCCGCGTACTCCCGTTGGGTGTCATTTTGGACGTTGAAGGTTACGGGTTGGCCGATGGCTACACTGGCGAGGTCTTTTTCGAAAAGGAGGAGTTCCAGGTGCAGGTGGTCGGGGTTCGTGATGGCGATGGCCACATCCGTCGGGTTCAAAAATTGTCCTTTCGCTATGTTCACATTGGTCACGTAGCCACCAATGGGAGCTGTCACGGCGATGGTGGTACGCAGTTGCTGTTCGGTGAGGTTGTCGGTATTGATATTCATCAGGCTCAGTTTCTGCTTCAGCGATTCGTACCTCACCCGGGTCACGGTGTAGTCGGCTTCGGCTTTGAGGTAATTTTTCTGAGAAGTTACGTTGTCTTCTACGAGGTTGGCCTGGCGTTCGAAGTCGGACTTGAGGTAGCTCAATTGCCCTTTGGCTTCGAGGAATTCCTGTTGCATTTCGATGTAGTCGGGGTTTTCCAACACAAAAAGCACCTGCCCCTTCCGGACCACTTCACCCGGTAGCAAGGCAATATCCTTGACGAACCCCCCAAAGTAAGCACTCACCAGGGCCCGGTTGCTGGGCGGCACGTCGATGAGGCCATTGGTTTTGATGGTCTGGTGGAAATCGTGGGATGCCAGTTGGGCCAGCTGCATGCCGGCCGCCTGAAACTGGGTAGCCGTCAGGCGGTAAGTGTGGTCGGCTGTGGTTTCGGAAGGGTCGTCTGCGACAGTCGCGTCTCCCGTTTCGTTCGGCGAGGAACAGGCTACCAGCCCCAGTAGAAGGAAGTAGCTTAAGCTTTGTTTGATATGAATGCTGTATTTCATGGTGTTGTATTTGCCGCTGGTGTTTAATCAATGAGGTAATTGACTTCCAGTACGGTATGGTTGTACTGAAAGAGGGAGGTCAGGTAATGAATGTCGATTGACTGGGCATTGTCCAGCAGTTGCACGTATTGAAGGAAGTCTATTTCTCCATTCTGGAAAGCTTTGCCCGCGTGGAAGCGCGTTTCTTCGGCCAGTGCCTGGCCGGTGGTGCGGTAGTAGTTGATGCCTTCGGCGTGTTGTTGCAGGTCCGAGCGCAGGGTTTGGTATTTGCTGTAGAGTTGGCGTTGGTAGTTGTCGGTTTCCAATTGTTGGATGGTTATTTCGGTGGTGGCGGCATCGATGCGGGCCTGGTGTGCCTTCCGCCACAGGGGGATGGCTACGCCAGCCTGAAAGCCGTTGTACCGCTGCGCGTCTGGGCCGTTGTTGGAGCCGCTGAAAAGGGAGAACTGCAAGTCGGGCAGCAGTTGTTTTTTCGCCAACGTCAGGTGGTCCTGGGCCAGTTGGCGCGCGTCTGCCAGGTACCGGATACCGGGATGGTTGCTGGTGTCGAGGGCGACCACGGGAAGCTGGATGAGTTCGGTTGGAGCGATCGCATAGACGGTATCCGTTTGCAACCATTGCTGCAGCTGGAGGTATGCTTTTTGCACCTGCTCCTGGGTTTGCTTGCGCTGCACTGCTATCTCTTGCTGCTTGGTTTGGGCGGTTAGTTTTTCGAGGTAGTTGGTTGCGCCCTGGTCGAATTTGCGCTGCGCAGCCTGGGCAAACCGACCGTAGAGGCTGTCGAGGTACGTGTAGTTGTTCAGCAATTGCTGCCAGTAGGCTACCTCGTAGTAGGCTTGGGTGACGGCCTTGGTGATCCGCCGCTGGTCGAGCGCATACTGGTCTTTGGCCAGGGTGGTTTGGCCCGTCAGTACCTTGCGGCGGGCACCGTAAACGGTGGGAAATTCCACCGACTGGCTGATTCCCCACACGTGCAGCGGCTGGCCGTTGGCCGCCAGGTTGTTTTGGTCGAAGCTGTATTGGAGCTGGGTTTTACCCAGGTCGAGGGCACTACCTTCCAGCTGCCGGGTTTGATCCACCCGCTGCGCCACCGCCTGCAAACCCAGGTTGTTGTCCAGTGCGAGTTGTACGGCCTGCTCCACGGTGAGGGGGGCTTGTGCCTGGCCTAAGAAGGGCAAACACAGCAGGGCCAGCAAGGTGAGTAAGGCCGGTTTCTTTTTCCTTTTGGGCCGGTGGCCGCGCCGGTCGAACAGGGCGTAAAGTACCGGCAACACCACCAGGGTAAGGAGGGTGGCCGAGACGAGCCCGCCGACGACTACCGTGGCCAGGGGGCGCTGCACTTCGGCACCCGCCGAGGTAGAAATAGCCATGGGTAAAAAACCCAGCGCCGCCGCGGTGGCGGTCAGCAACACGGGGCGCAGTCGTTTCTGGGTGCCTACCAGGATGCGCTTGTTGATGTCGGTCATCCCGTGGGCCTTGAGGGTCTTGAACTCTTCGATGAGGACAATCCCATTCAACACTGCAATTCCGAAAAGGGCAATGAAACCCACTCCGGCAGAAATGCTGAAGGGCAGGTCCCGGAGGTAGAGCAACAGCACGCCACCGACGGCCGACAACGGAATAGCGCTAAAGATGATGAGCGCTTCCTTCACGGAGTCGAAAGCAAAATAGAGCAGCACGAAGATGAGTATCAACGCAATGGGTACGGCCACCATCAGGCGGTCTCTGGCCGTGCGGAGGTTTTCAAACTGCCCCCCGTAGGCAATGGTGTAGCCCGGCGGCAACTTGATTTTGCGCTCGATGACGTCCTGTACATCCTGGACCACCGACTCCAGGTCGCGGTTCCGGACGTTGACCCCTACCACAATGCGCCGCTTGGTATTGTCGCGGGAAATTTTGGCAGGGCCTTTGGTATAGCTGATCTGGGCAAACTCCCGCAAGGGGAGTTGGCTGCCATTGGGCAGAAGGATAGAGGCCTTTTCCAGGTCGCTGATGTCCTGGCGGTGGCGCTCGTCGTAGCGCACGACCAGGTCGAACTGCTTCTCGCCTTCGAATACCATTCCCGCCGACTTGCCCGCAAAGCCCATGGTGATCATGTCGTTGAGGTCGGCCACGTTCAGGCCGTATTTGGCAATTTTGCGCCGGTCATACTGGACCGACATCTGGGGCAGGCCGGCCACTTTTTCTACCGTAATATCTGCGGCGCCGGGGATACCCGCGATGGCCGCTTCTACTTCGGTGGCTTTTTGGTACAACACGTCCAGGTCTTCGCCAAAAATTTTGATGGCCAGGTCGGCGCGTACCCCCGTAATCAGCTCGTTGAAGCGCATCTCGATGGGCTGGGTAAATTCGAATTCAATGCCCGGCATTTCAGACAGCGCCTCCTTGAACAGGTCGGCAAGCTCGTCTTTGGTGGCGGCAGATTCCCAGGTGGCGATGGGTTTCAATTTGATAATCACATCGCTTTCCTCCATCGACATGGGATCGGTAGGCACCTCGGCGGCACCGATCCGGCTGACCACCTGGTCTACTTCGGGGAAGCGCAGGAGGATCTGCTCGATCTGGGTGGTGGCGGCCACGGTGTTGCTCAGCGACAAGCCCGTTTTCAGGATGGGCTGGATGACAAAGTCGCCTTCGTCCAGCGTAGGGACAAATTCACCACCCATGCGGGAAAATACCAGGGCAACGCCCACCAGCAGCAAGAAAGCCAGGCTCAACACCAGGGCTTTGTGGCGCAGGGCCCAGGCAATGGTGGGCTGGTAGCTGTCTTCGAGCAGGGCCATGAGGCGGGACGAGATGGTCTTCTTCGTCGGATCACCCGGCCTGATGAACAGCGAAGCCATCACGGGTACGTAGGTGAAGCAGAGGATCATGGCCCCGATGAGCGCAAAACAGAAGACCAGCGCCATGGGGGTGAACATCTTGCCTTCCACCCCAACCAACGATAGAATGGGAATGAAGACAATGATGATAATCAACTGGCCAAAGACGGCCGAGTGCATCATTTTGCTGGCTCCCTGGAAGGTGATGCGGTCGATGAAGTCCTGCTGCTCATCCTGGGGGAGCTTCAGCAGTTGGGTGCGGTTGGCGGTAATGCTGAAAGCGATAAACTCCACGATAATGACCGCCCCGTCGATGATGATGCCAAAGTCGATGGCACCCAGGCTCATCAAGTTGGCGTCGACGCCGAAGAGGTACATCAGCGAGAGGGCAAACAACAGGCACAAGGGAATGACGGAAGCCACCACCAGGCCGGAGCGGAAATTGCCCAGCAAAAGCACCACCACAAAGATGACAATGAGGCACCCTAAAAGGAGGTTTTCGGCAATGGTGGAGGTCGTTTTTTCAATCAATTCACTGCGTTCCAAAAAGCCGTTGATGCTGATTCCCGGCGGCAGCGACGATTGGATTTCCGCTACCCGGATCTTGACGGCTTCGATGACGGCCTTGGAGTTGGCGCCCTTGAGCATCATCACCTGGCCGAGTACTTTTTCGCCTTCGCCGTTGCCGGTAATGGCGCCAAAACGGGTAGCGGCACCGAAGCCGACGGCGGCTACGTCGCGGATAAAGATGGGGCTCCCACCGCGGGTGTCGACCACGATGTTTTCAATATCTGCCAGGCTGCTCACCAGGCCTTCGCCGCGGATGAAGTAGGCCTGGTTGACTTTCTCGATGTAGCCGCCGCCCGCCACGCTGTTGTTTTTCTCGAGGGCGCTGAAGATTTGCGCCACCGAAATATTCAAACTCCGCAAGCGCTCGGGGTTGATGGCTACCTCGTACTGTTTGAGAAAACCACCCCAGGTATTGACCTCCACCACGCCGGGAATCCCCGACAGTTGGCGTTTGACTACCCAGTCCTGGATGGTGCGGATGTCCGTCAGGGAATAGTCGGCACGGTGGGCCGTATCCACATCAATGACGTATTGGTAAATTTCGCCCAGCCCCGTCGAGATAGGCCCCATGAAGGGCGTGCCAAAGCCCGCGGGGATTTTTTCCTCGGCGCTTTTTATTTTCTCGGCAATCAGCTGGCGGGGGAGGTAGGTACCCATGTTGTCATTGAAAACCACCGTCACCACCGAAAGGCCAAATTTGGAGATGGACCGGATTTCTTTCACCTCGGGCAGGTTGGCCATTTCCAGCTCCACGGGGTAGGTGAGGAACTTTTCCACGTCTTCGGTGGCCAGGTTGCGGGAGGTGGTGATAATCTGCACCTGGTTGTTGGTCACGTCGGGTACGGCTCCAATGGGGATATTGCCCAGGGAGTAGAGGCCAAAGCCCACGATGCCTAGGGAAAAGAGGAGCACGATTAGTTTGTGGTGAATACTGTACTGAATAATTCGTTCTAACATCTTTTCCGCTGAATTTTATTTGCTGGTGCAAAAATAGGACGGTGTCCTTAAGGGCACATTAAACTTGTCTTAAGATTGCCTTAAAATGTGATGGTGAACGTCGTGCCCGTACCCAGGGTGCTGGCTACGGAGAGCTGCGCACGAATGGCATCAGCTGCTTTTTTGGCAATGGAGAGGCCCAGCCCGTTACCGGAAATTTGGCGGTGCTCCAGGGCATCGGAGCGGAAGAAATTGTCGAACAGGTGGTTCAGGTCCGGGGGCTTAATGCCAATGCCCCGGTCCTGGATGGTACAAACCAGGTGGCCGGCGGTGGTGCGGATGGCAATGGTGATCGCGGTAGCCTCGTAGGAATATTTGATGGCATTGTCGACGATGTTGTTGACGATCAAATTGGAGTAGTACTGCGGCACCAGCGCTTCCTGGCCGGTTTGGATGTTGAGGTCGATGCGGAGGTTTTTTCGGGCAATCGCATCCTGGTGCCGGGCCAGGGCTTCGTGGAGCAGCGTCGGAAGAGGGACAAAGGCCGCGGTGGCTAATTCCCCGGAAGTATCCAGGCGGGCCAGGGTGAGCAGTTGCTCGATGGTGGCGGTCATGCGGTCAATTTCCGCCAGGCTGTAGGTGATTTTTTCTTCGTACTCTGCCTGGCCGCGCGGCTTGCGGATGAGCACTTCCAGGGTGCCGCGCAGGGTGGTCAGGGGGGTGCGCAACTCGTGGGACGCATCGGAGGTAAACTGCCGCTCGCGGGCCAGGGTATTTTCGATGCGTTGCAGGAGCTGGTTGAATCCGGCCGAGAGGTCGTAGAGTTCGTCTTTGTTGTTCGGCAGGCTGACGCGTTCGGTCAGGTTGTGCTTGGTGATCCGGTTGATGGTTTGCGTCATCTCCTGAATGGGGATAATGCTCCGGCCCGCCAGGAAGCGCGAAACAAAATACAAGCCCGCCAACACGAAAAGATAGGAAAACAAGAGCACCCTGCGCAAGCGCAGCAGCACCGCCAGCGAGGACTCCGATGACATGGCCGCCAGGATGTACCCCGTTGTCGTGCCAGTGTCGTTGCGCAGGGGGAGCTGCACCTGCCGGATGGCGCGCCCTTTGAGGTAGTCGTCGAAATGCCCACCCCATATTTCTGGCCGGAACGGCAGCAGGTCGGATTTCAGGTTGGGGGATTTGTCCATTACCCGTCCTTTTTCATCGATGAGTTGGATGAAGACCGGATTCACCTGGATTTCCCGGTGCTCGCGCTCTTCCCATTCCGCTTTGTTGATGAAGCGGATGCTGTCACCACTCACCCTGACCTCCCCCGTGTGCTTGTGTGCTTCGTAGGAGAGGTCGTGATCCAGGTGGAGGTAAACCGTTCGTTGTACGATCCCGTAGACAAAGCCAAAGACCACCGCCATGATGACCGCCGTAGCGATCATGTAGTGGAAAGCAATTCTGTTCTGGAAGCTCAGGTTCATAGTTCTTTAGCGATATAGCCCACACCCCGCACGGTTTGAATGTAGTTCTCCTCGTCGGTGAGCAGCAACTTCTTCCGGAGGGCGTTGATGTAGACATCAATCACCCCGGTATTGTACTCAAAGTGAATATCCCAGACACTTTCGATGATGCGGGTACGCCGGCACACCTGGCCTTTGTGGCGCATCAGGAATTCCAGGAGGGCAAACTCCTTCTGCGTCAGGTTGATGGCCTGGCCGCTTTTCAAGACCTCATGGCTGCCCGTGTCCAGGGTGATGTGGCCCAGGGTAAACACGGCATGCTCGCCGGTCTGGGGGCGCAGCTGTACCTTGATCCGCTCCAGCAACTCCGCAAAGTGAAAGGGTTTTTTAATGTAGTCGTTGGCGCCGGATTGCAGCCCGAAGACGGTTTCGTCGACGGTGTCCCTGGCCGTGAGAAAAATGACGGGCGTCGCCGGAAAGGCCGCCTTGAATTGCTGGCAAATTTCGATCCCGCTCACGCCGGGCACCATCCAGTCGAGCAGCAGCAGGTCGTATTCTCCCGACAAGGCCAATTGCAGGCCCGTTTTTCCCTCGTAGGCGACGTCCACGGCAAAGGATTCTTCTTCCAATCCTTGTTGCAGGAATTTAGCGATGCCCACCTCGTCTTCTACGATCAAAATTCTCATCCTGCAAATATCTGCTTTTAGTGGGACACCTGCCTGTACCGGTTTCTTAGGATTTGCTTAAGATCTGTCCAGCCAAATTTATTTGGCTGCGTACGAATAGCGGCGGGGTAATCTTTGATTTGCC
>Ga0208544_10000100_pt1 | contig 66853 bp, 54 predicted proteins | sample DEB08_DNA_9_FD_184526 | JGI IMG/M metagenome (GOLD analysis project Ga0208544, IMG submission 184526) | Aqueous microbial communities from the Delaware River and Bay under freshwater to marine salinity gradient to study organic matter... | ecosystem: Environmental > Aquatic > Marine > Coastal ...
CTTCCTACTTCCGCCTCGTTTCCAACCCCACCACCACCCATTGCTCGCCATCCGGCGATTGAAAGTGGTGCATCTCGGTGAAACCCACTTTGGCGTGGGCGCGCAACGAGCGGGGGTTGCGGGCGGAGATTTCGGTAATGATCAGTTCAAAATGGGGTGCCATGCGTTCCTGCATGCTGTGGTAGAGGCCGGCAAATACGCCTTGCCCCCGGAAGGCCTTGGCTACACAAACCTGACCCATGACCACGTAGTTGATGTCGGCGACGGAGCGGCCCTGCCAGGTGAGTTGTTCGAAAAGGGCAAACATGGGCTCCAACACGGGAATGCGTTCCCGGAAGGCCGGCGTCATGGTGAGAACATAACCTGCTACTTCGGCGTCGGCTTTAGCGATGGTATGCCCGTAGGGATGGTTCATTTCCGCCAGCAGGTCGAGGTCGTGTTCTACGGTTACGAAACCTTGTTCCAGGACTTCGGCCGGGGAGATGTTGCGGGCCAGATTGGCTTGTTGCAGGGCCAGGATGGCCTGGATTTCCTGCGCCGTCTGCGCCCCGCGGTATTGGATAGTTGTCGGCATGGGGGATTGATTAGCCTACCCGAACGAGGGTTAGTCAAATAGTTTGGTTTGGCCGTTGCTTTCTATGTCCAGGTCGATGGTGTCACCAGCGGTTAGCGGCCGGTCGTCTTTGACGGGGGGCGTATCTGCTTCGTTGGCACCATTGTCTTCGTCTGGGTCATGGTCATCTTCGTCATCGGTATCTTCGTCCTTGGCGGCCGCTTTCGGCGGTGTTGTTTTTTTGCGGGCCGGCGCTTTCTCTACGGTAATCTTAACTTCCTCCAGCTTGTTGCCGATCGACTTCCAGCCTTTCACGTCGATGAAAGCTTCCAGGTCGACGGTTTTTTCGATCTTGCCTTCCTTGGTGCGGATGCTGTATTTGACGATGTCTTCTTTGGCAATGCTGGCGTAGAAGAGCTTGGTTTGCTTGTGTTCGGTCAGGAACTGAAAGCGCTGGTTGGTGGTGGTGGTCTCGATGAGGAAACGTTTGACCAGGGTCCAGCCGCGTTCGCCCTCGTAGTAGATGGCGTTGATGACCTGCTTGGGTTGGAACTTGCCGAGGTGGAAGAGTTCTTTGGGCTCAAACTTCTTGGCCATATCCAGGTCCGTCAGCTCATAGGTGCCGTCGGTGTAGATGGCCAGGAGCTGGTCACCCGTATCGAAGGCGCCCAGGTAAATGCCCCGGTCGTCTTTGTTGAGGCGGCCGCTCACTTCGTCCATCCAGATCTTCATGGCGCCCAGGGTCGACTTGCCCATTTCTTTGAAGGTGATCTTGCGCACGCCGTAGCGGGTCATGATATTGCCGCGGGAGCTGCGCCCTCTGATGGCCACTTCGCTGAAGTCTTCGTCGAAGGTGCGGATGCGGGCTTTGGCGCTCTGCACCAGTTGTACGGTGATGATTTCTGCCTCGCCATTGGGGTTGGCGCTGAAGTAGAGAACCTTGTTCAGTTTGTGGCCAGTGGTGAGGTCGTACTCCTTGTCGCGGGTGATCGCCGTCACGTTGAAGCGTTTGATCATGGAACGGCCCGTTTTGCCGTCCAGGTAAACCATGTTGTAGGTGGTGCGTTCGTCGCCCTTTTTCCAAACGGCTACGTGAATAATATCCTTACCGACAAACGTTTTATCGGCAATCCGGGTCACCACAAACTTGCCGTCGCGGCGGAACACGACCACATCGTCAATATCGGAGCAGTCGCAGATGAAGTCATCTTTTTTCAGGCCCATTCCCACAAAACCCTCCTGCAGGTTGGCGTATAGCTTGGCGTTGTTGACCACTACCTGAGCGGGTTCCACGCGATCGAAAGTTGTGATTTCCGTTTTCCGTTCCTGCCCTTTGCCGTACTTGGCCAACAGGTGTTGAAAAAAGGCGATGGCGTATTCCGTCAGGTGTTGCAGGTCGTGTTTGACCTGGGTGAGTTCTTCCTCCAGCCTGGCGATCAGTTCGTCGGCTTTGAAGGTGTTGTACTTGGAGATGCGCTTGATCTTGATCTCCGTCAGGCGGGTGATATCCTCTTCGTTGATGTCGCGGATGAGGAGCAACCGTTCGTCTTTGGGGCCTGCCTTTTCACCGGGCACCCGCACGTACTTGCGCAAGCCGGCGTCGATGGTGGAGAGGACCTCTTCCCAGGTTTCGCTCTCTTCGATATCGCGGTAGATGCGCTTTTCGATGAAGATTTTCTCCAGGCTCGCAAAGTGCAGTTTTTCTTCCAGTTCTTTTTGTCGGATCTCCAGTTCCATGCGCAGCAGCGCCTTGGTGCTTTCGGTAGAGATGCGCAACATTTCCTCCACGGTGGTAAAATGCGGCTTGTCATCAATGATGACGCAAGCGTTGGGCGAGATCGACTGTTCGCAGTTGGAGAAGGCGTAGAGGGCGTCAATGGTCAGGTCGGGCGACACGCCGGGGGCCAGTTCAATGGCGATCTCCACGTCGGCGGCGGTGTTGTCGGTCACCTTTTTGATTTTGATCTTGCCCTTGTCGTTGGCCTTGATGATGCTGTCGATCAGGGCGGTGGTCGTGATGCCGAAGGGCAGTTCCCGGATGGCGAGGTTCTTGTTGTCCACCTTTTCAATCCGGCAGCGGACCTTTACGCGGCCGCCGCGCTTACCGCCCTGGTAGTCGGTTACATCCACCAGGCCACCGGTATCGAAGTCGGGATAAATTTTGACGGATTTGCCTTCCAGCAGTTTGATGGAAGCCTTGATCAGTTCGATGAAATTGTGGGGCAGGATCTTGGTGCTCAGGCCCACGGCAATACCCTCGGCACCCTGGCTGAGCACCAGCGGAAATTTGACGGGCAGGTGCACGGGTTCGCGCTTGCGGCCATCATAGGACAGCTGCCACACGGTGGTTTGCGGATTGAAGACCACTTCGAGGGCGAACTTGGTCAGGCGGGCTTCGATGTAGCGGGCCGCCGCCGCCCGGTCGCCGGTGCGGGCGTCGCCCCAGTTGCCCTGGGGGTCGATGAGGAGGTCTTTCTGGCCCAGGTTGACGAGGGCATCGCCAATGGCGGCGTCACCGTGGGGGTGGAACTGCATGGTCTGGCCAATGATGTTGGCGACCTTGTGGTAGCGGCCATCGTCCATTTCTTTCATGGCGTGCAGAATGCGGCGCTGCACGGGTTTGAGGCCGTCCAGCACGGCGGGTACGGCACGTTCCAGGATGACGTAGCTGGCGTAGTCCAGGAAGTAGTCCTGGTACATACCTTTGAGGGTAACGATATTGTCTTCATCCCCCCCCGGTGCCTGGATGCGGGGATCCTGTGATTCACTCATGTCGATCTATCTATTGTATTTGGCAACCTTGTTGCCAGTTGTGGACAAAGATAGCAAACCGATTTTAAAACAAAAAATATTATTTTGCTTCAAAAAAGAACTTTATTCTCCCAGTGGCTCGCCACAGTGCTTGCAAAAAGAAGCGTCGTCGTCGTGTCCTTCCTGGCCGCAGTAATGGCAGGCCCGGGTATTGGTAACGGTTTTTCTGGCCGACTTGATGAATTCGCCGGTGACAATCCCCGTCGGAACCGCGATAATGGCGTAACCGAGCAGCATGACCACCGCCGATAGCATTTGTCCTACGGCGGTGGAAGGGGTGATGTCGCCGTAGCCAACGGTGGTGAGGGTAACGATGGCCCAGTAGATGGATTTGGGGATACTCGAGAACCCGGAGTTGGATCCCCCTTCAATGAGGTACATCATGGACCCCAGAATGGTAACGAGAATGCAGACAAAGAAGATGAAGATGGTAATCTTGGTCAGGCTGGCCCGCATGGCGGTAACGATATAGTGGCCTTCGGAAAGAAAGTGGCCCAGTTTGAGGATCCGGAAAATGCGCATGAGCCGCAAGGCCCGGATAACGAGGAAAGCCTGGGCGCCGCCAAAGAACAAAGCCAGGTAAGTAGGCAAAATGGCGAGGAGATCGATGATGCCAAAAAAGCTGCGGGCATAATGCCAGGGGCGGTGGACACAGTAGAGCCGCAGGAGGTACTCGATGGTGAAGAGAATCGTGGTGATCCACTCCAAAACCAGGAGCAACTGCCCGTGGCGCGCCTGAAAGCTGGTGATGCTCTCCAGCATAGCCAGGCAGATGCTGAATACAATGAGCCCCAGGAGGGCCAAATCGAAGGCGCGGCCAGCAGGCGTGTCCGCCTCGAAGATAATTTCGTGCAAGTGTTCCCGCAGGGAGCTTAAACGGGGTGGAGAGGAATTATTCGAAGTAGGCATACCCAAGTTGTCGTTTTACAAGCCAAAAATAATCCTTACATTTGTTGTAGGCCAGGTTGGACAGCTAATACATACGCCGCCAACCCGCTTACATACTAGGCAATAGGAAACTACACTAAAAGTCATGAATTTACGGTTCTTTGGGCGAAGCAACAAAAAAGCCCGGGAACGTAGCCCATTTTTTAAAAGTAAAAAATTGCCTTGTGATTAAAGCAGTCATTATTGAAGACGAAATCAATGGTCTGAACAATTTGCAGAACCTTTTGGCCGAGCATTGTGAAGGCATTGAAGTGATCGGCACCGCCGGCTCCATTGAAGAGGGTTACGACCTGTTGGCCGATTCAGAGATCAAGCCCGATCTGGCTTTTCTGGACATCAGCCTGCCGGATGGTCTGGTTTTCCAATTGCTGAACCGCTTGCGGCCACTCCAGTTTGACATCATTTTCGTTACCGCTTACGAAGACTACGCCATCAAAGCCTGTGAGTACAGCTCTATTGGTTACGTGATGAAGCCCATCGATCCCGATACCCTCGTGGAAGCCGTGGAACGGCTCCAGCCCAAAGCGGATTCGGCCATTGACAAGCGGATGGATATTTTCCAAAATTACCTCAACAACCCCAATGCCTTTACCAAGATGAGCATTTCGGCTCTGGACGGTATTTATTTTGTGAATATCAAAGACATCCTCCGCTTCGAAGCCGAAGACAATTACACCCACATTTTCCTCAACGACGGCCAACGCCTGACGGCTTCCAAAACCATCAAGGCCTACGAGGACATGCTGGAGCCCTTCAACTTCTACCGCGTACACAAACGCCACGTCATCAACCTCAACTACATGCGCAAATTTGTCAAAGGCGATGGCGGATACCTGATCATGGACGATGAAATGAAAATTGAAGTTTCGCGCCGCCGCCGGCCAGCGTTCATGGAACAGATGAAGCGCTTGCAGGGCGGGTTCTAACACCTGATCGCTTGCGGCTTATAGATACAATAATTAAAATATGCTTTAAAAATCATTAAGTTACGCCATATTTTTTAGTGTTAAGGGAAGCGGAAATTTAAAATAGCTGGTACTTTTGTGTATCTTTATACCTTATTGAGCGTGTTTGAGAGGCGCGCTCGGTATCTGCATACTTTTTAAATTGTCATTCCTTAAACCGAGAACTATGGCCAAAGACAAAGACTCTGGCATTGATAAGCTCAAAAAAGACAAGGATTTAAAGCCGTTACCCAAGAAAGAAATGACCAAATTCACTGGTGGCAAGAAAAAGCGCCGGTGGAGCAAAGGTTGTGGTGGTATTCTACCGCAGTAGAAAATAATACCCAACGTGTTTCCCCTTGTCTTGGTTGATCTGATCAATTGAGATTGAAAAAATGAATAAACAGGACTATGTTCGCTGAGAATATAGTCCTGTTTTATTCCAACCTTTTTTCCTTGAGAGCAATTCCGCTTATGTTCGCTACTTACGATCAAGCTGTCACCCAGCCGGGACTGTTGGAACAAAAGCTGAGCCAGCAAAAAGATCCCCTGCAACGCCTGGCGATTATCGACCAGCTGGCCAGCCACTACGCCTACACCAATGTGCTACGGGCCCAGAAGCTGTTGGAAGAGCAATGGCTGCTCTTGGAAAAACACGAGGTCGCTGATTTCCGGTTCCGTTTTTTTCTCAACAAGGTGGTGGTACAGAATCAACTGTACGACTTCCAGGGGGCTGCCGAAACCGCCCGCCAGGGGATCAACTACCTCGAAGATGCCGGATCTATCCGGCAGGTAGCTGAACTTTACCTGGAATACGCTGGCGTATGCACCAACCTGGGCGACCTGGAGAAAACCGATAAGTTTCTGCAAAAAGCCGTCAAGGTGCTCAAAAATTTCCCCGACCAGCAACTTCAGTCGCGCATTGCGTGCCGCCGGGGCTATATGCAATTGCACGCCGGCAACCTTTCTATTGCAACCGACCAGTTCCTTTCCGCCATTTCCATGATGGATATTCACTCGGGAAAGCTGGAACTGAAAGACGAATATTTTCGCTCCCTCCTTTTCGCCGGCCTGGGCCAGGTATACGAGCGCAACGAAAAATACGAGAAAAGTGCCAAAGCCTTCCTGCAGGTCATTGACCTGTGCGAACGCCTGGGTATGTCGAACCGCCTGGCCTGGCACTACCTCAACGTAGGCCGCGCTTACCTGGCGCTGGAAAAGAACGAGCAGGCCAAGGAATTTCTCCAGAAGGTCATCGACACCCGCGACGACCTCAGCCTCCTGGCCCGGGCCAGCGCTTACGCCAACCTCGGCTTCAATTCCTTCGAAGAAGACGATCCGGAAACGGCCCTCGACCTGCTGAATCGCGCCGAACACCTGCACCGCGAGCTCAACCCCAACGACTACAACAACCTCGGGGTCATCGCTTCCTGGCGAGGTCGCATCGAGACCGATCAAGGGGAATATGAAAAAGCCCTGATCTCTTTTGCCGAAGCCCAGCAGTGCGCCGAAGCCCTGGAAGACTACAAGATGCTGGCCGAGGTATACAGCGATTACGCCGCGCTCTACGCCGCTACCGCCGACTACCAGCTGGCCTACGAATACCAACAGGAACACGACCGTATCATCAGCCTGCACCTCATCGATATGGATCGCCGTCAGCAACAAGAACTGGAAGTAAAATACCAGGCCGCCACCAAGCAGCAGGAAGCCGAACTCCTCGAACTCAAAGCCACCCGCCTCCAGCTCAAGGCCCTGCGGGCACAGATGAACCCCCACTTCATCTACAACGCCCTCAATTCAATTCAGAATTTTATCACCTCCAATGATCCGGCGACCGCCTCGCGCTACCTGGCAAAATTTGCCAAACTTATGCGCCAAAGCCTGGAGTACTCTGACGAAGAGATCATCTCCCTGGAAAAAGAACTCGAATTTCTCGAAGACTACCTCTACATCAACGAAAAATTGCGCTTCGAAGACCGCCTGAGCTACCGCATCATTGTCGATGACGATATCGAGGAAGACATCCTGGGCGTGCCCACCATGATCGTGCAACCTTACGTGGAAAATGCCCTGGAACACGGCCTGCGCTCCCGCAAAGATGGCCTCGTCACGGTACACTTCAAATTCTGGGACGATGACACCATCTGTTGTGTAGTCGAAGACAATGGCATTGGCCGCCAGCAAGCCCTTGCCCGCCAGCAAAAAGACCCCAACCGCGAAAACTACCGCTCCCGGGGCACCCAGATTACCGAAAAACGACTGGAGCTCCTGCGCCAGTCCAATGAACACGAGGTAATGGTGCGCACCATCGACCTGTATTCGCCCACCGATGGTACCCCCAGCGGTACCCGCGTCGAGATCATGATTCCCATCGTAGAAATCCAGATGAAGTAAACATTCCTCGCCTTCGCTTGCGCGTTACTTTAACGTTTTCTTTGTACCACCGCCGTAGGGGTTAGCGTTTATGGAGGACATCTTAAGATAAGATCCCCCTTAATAACCAAAAAAAGAGTACCATGAAAACGAGTAAATTTTTCTGCCTGGCTTTCGCGTTGCTGTGTTTTGCTCAACTGGCGGTAGCACAGGTGAAGGTGTCACCCAAGGTTGGCCTGAATGTTTCGGGCGTAGACGCCAAACTCACCGATTTCGACGCACAGGCGCGGGCCGGTTGGAATGCAGGTATGGATTTCCGGATCGGTAAGGGCTTGCTCTTCCTGGCACCGGGTGTGCATTACTACAACTATACCGCCCGCCTGATGGAAAACCTGGACGAGAACTCCCGCATCGACTTCACCGAGGAAACGACCATCCAAAGTATCAAGGCGCCCCTGAACATTGGCCTCCGGGTTACTGGCGACAACGGCCTCTTGGGGCTGCACGTGCGGGGCGGTATTGTGCCCACCTACGTCATGGGCGTGAAGGCAGTGGATAACTTCGACTTTACCGTCGACCAACTCCAGCGCCTCACCTGGGGCGCCAATGTAGGTGTCGGACTGGACCTTCTCTTCTTTACCGCCGACGTGTCTTACGAAAAAGGCCTCACCGACTTTTTTGCCGACGCCGAAGGCAAAAATAATGTCCTCACTTTTAGCCTCGGCCTGAAGTTTTAAGGGGTCCCTGCTGTTAATCTCTTAAACAGCGTGGCCCGGGGTTGCTAACCTGCCCGGCAAAAACGCCTGCTGATCGGATCGATTGGGAGGCGTTTTTGAAATTTGGCAATTCCCGGTGGGCCATTTAGGTTGCCCGTTGCACTCCGTAGCCAGAAATGACGCGGAACCTGCAGGTTCCAAGTCAGCACGTAAAAACGCATCTTTACGAAGAGCATTTAGATGTCCTAAGTTTTTAAACATATTTGCCACCCATGCCCGAAATAACCGAAGTCTTTTACCCCCGCACCCGGTCCGACTGGCGCACCTGGTTGGCCAACCACTACCAGACCAAGACCGAAGTGTGGTTGCAATTGTTCCGCAAGGACAGCGGCCGGCCCACCCTGGCTTACGACGACCTCGTGGAAGAATGCCTCTGTTTTGGCTGGATCGATGGAGTAGTCAAAAAATACGATGCCGACAGCCGCGTACAGCGCATCACGCCCCGCCGCAAGAAGAGCTTCCTTTCTGAACTCAATCGCCAGCGCGTCTGGAAATTACAACACCAGGGGCTCCTGCTGCCCGGTGCCGATGCGATGATCCAAGACCAGATCGGTGACCCGGCCGACCCGTTGGTCATTCCCGACTGGATCGCCGAGCGGCTGCGGGAAGATGACCAGGTGTGGGCGCAATTCCAGGCCTTTTCCCATTTTTACCAACGCCTCAAAGTAGGCTGGATCGCCGAGAGCGGACTGCGAATGGAGGTGGCCCGGCAACGCCTGGATTACCTGGTCAGGATGACGAGCCAGGGTAAACAATACGGCACCCAACCGCTGCGGGGGCTATTTTACTAGGGCCTTGCGTATAATCGGGAAGGTTTACGCGCCGCCCCTGCGGCTCTGCGGATAAATGCGTAAATTAGCGCTGTTAAACGAACCTGATCTATGAATAAACTGGTATCCAATGCCCACGCCGCGCTGGCGGGCCTCACCGACGGCATGACCCTCATGTTGGGTGGTTTCGGCCTCTGTGGCATTCCCGAAAACTGTATTGCAACTCTCGTCGAGCTGGGCATCAAAGACCTCACTTGCATCAGCAACAATGCCGGCGTCGATGATTTTGGGCTGGGTTTGCTGTTGCAAAAGCGGCAAATCCGCAAGATGATCTCTTCCTACGTGGGCGAGAACGACGAGTTCGAGCGCCAGATGCTCAGTGGCGAATTGGAGGTCGACCTTATTCCGCAAGGTTCGCTGGCCGAGCGCTGCCGGGCGGGCGGAGCCGGAATTCCGGCTTTTTTTACACCCGCAGGCTACGGCACCGAGGTGGCACTGGGCAAGGAAGTCCGCTACTTCAACGGTAAACCCCACATCCTGGAGGAGGCCCTGACCGCGGATTTTGCCATCGTCAAGGCCTGGAAAGGCGACCGCTTCGGCAACCTCGTCTACAAAGGTACTGCGCGCAATTTCAACCCCGTCATGGCCATGGCGGGTAAGATCACCATCGCCGAAGTGGAGGAGCTGGTGGAGCCGGGCGAACTCGACCCCAATTTCATTCACACGCCCGGCATCTTTGTGCAGCGCATCTTCCAGGGCAGCCGCTACGAAAAGCGCATTGAAAAGCGCACGGTTCGTGCCCGCAATTAATCCACTCCAACAGACCCAACTCATATGTTAGACCGAATCGGTATTGCCAAAAGAATAGCCCAGGAACTCCAGAACGGCTGGTACGTCAACCTCGGTATCGGTATCCCTACCCTGGTTGCCAACTACGTCCCCGAGGGGATTAGTGTAGAATTTCAATCGGAGAACGGCCTCCTGGGTATGGGTCCCTTTCCCTACGAGGACGAAGAAGATGCTGACCTCATCAACGCTGGCAAACAAACGGTAACCATTCTGCCGGGGGGGAGTATCTTCGATTCGGCCACCAGCTTTGCCATGATCCGCGGCCACCACGTGCAACTCACCGTACTCGGCGCCATGGAGGTAGCTGACAACGGCGACATTGCCAACTGGAAAATTCCCGGCCGGATGGTCAAGGGGATGGGGGGCGCCATGGACCTCGTCGCTTCGGCCGACAACATCATCGTCGCCATGGACCACACCAATAAGCGGGGCGAGTCCAAGCTCCTGCGCCAGTGTACGCTTCCGCTCACGGGGGTGCGCTGCGTGCGCAAGATCGTCACCAATATGGCCGTTCTCCGGGTCACCGAGGCGGGCTTCGAGCTGCTCGAGCGCGCACCAGGTGTCACGGTCGAACAAATTCAACAAGCTACCGAAGGACGGCTGGTAATCAAGGGAGAAATTTCGGAGATGCAGGGCGTGTAGTGGGGCTAAGGTCGCCTGAAATATATTTCGGAAAACAAAAATTTATGTTGTTTTTTTTGAATTAAAAAACATATTGAAGTATATTTGTCATGTAAGTAGAGAAAAATCCCTTTTTGATTACCTTTTTACTTACTCATTGGTAACTACCCCTTGCGGCGATATGTTTCGCCAGGCCATCAAGGGCATTCAGCGGTTTTGTTTTCCTTTGCTTGGTTGTTGGCAGTGCATAACTGGCAGCAATGGTGGCGGTTTGCCCCGTATGACTAGTAGGTCAAAAGTGGGGCTGGCGTTCAGGCCTTAAGGGTGGGCCCCTCCCAAGGGGCTTCTATGGCCCAGCAAGAAATACCCTCCGATTCAATCACCCCCCAGTTAGCTTCCCATCAACCCTTCACAAATAGACTGTAAGACGGGCCAGTTCTTTTGTCAAGGAAGGGCTCTTTTTTGCGCGGCAAAAACTGATCGTGTTAATCCCATCCAACTCCGTAGCTTTGAGTCCGAATTCAGCAAACAAAAAAACAACCCCCATGGCCAATAGCCAGGCAGCAGTAACCATCGTTGTCGCAGGTGCCACCGGCGACCTCGGCGCGCGTATCACCTCCGCCCTCCTCGCACGGGGTGCCCAGGTGCGGGCGCTCGTCCGAGTGGGGAGTACCAGCGCCCGGGTAGCCGATCTGCGCCAGCAGGGGGCCACCATCGTGGAAGTCGATTACAACAACGCCAGTGAGCTGACGGCCGCCTGCGCGGGCGGTGCCTGCGTTGTTTCTGCCTTGTCCGGGTTGGCTGATGTAATCGTCGACGTGCAAACGGCCTTGCTCAATGCCGCAGTTGCGGCGGGCGTGCCGCGCTTCATTCCTTCCGATTTTGCCATCGACTTCACCAAACTACCGCCGGGCACCAAGCCACAGCCCTAAACGGCAGCCCAGTGGAGCGTGACAACCAGGATTGAATATTTTTTCTGCGGACACCTCATCCGGAGGTGCCAATTCTTAGGATAATTCCCTAACTTTGATAAAGACAAGAATTCCTACCTGGTTCCCCCCTGGGTAGCATGCGTTACAACCAACCCATACCAAACACCTTACATCCGATGAACAAAGCCAGCCGTACGCCCTTGTTTGCCACCGTCCGCAAAGCATTCGCCCTGGCGTTACGCGCCGAAAAACTACAAACCGATACCGCCGAGATCATGGGCCAGGCCCGGGAAGCGACGCTTGGCCGCCGCAAGTTCCTGGAAAATGCCGGAAAGACCATCCTGGGTGGTGCGTTGGTGCCGGGACTGCTGTTGCCACAGGTTTCCCCCGCGCTTTTGCGCCCTTTTCGGGGGCAGGCCGAACCCCGGATCGCGATCGTGGGGGGAGGAATAGCCGGTCTGAATGCCCTGCACACCCTCCGAAAGAATAACCTCCATGCCACCATCTACGAAGCCACCAACCGCACCGGCGGCCGGATATTTACCGTCCAGGAAGCCATGGGGCCGGGAACCTGGACAGAATTTGGCGGAGAATTCATTGACACCAACCACGCCGACATGTGGGCCCTGGCCGAGGAATTCAACATCGAGCTGGTAGATTTTGAGCAACCCAGCGAAGCGGCTCTTGAAAAAGAAGCTTTCTTTTTTGAAGGAGAGCACCGGACGCTGGAGGAAGTCGTCAACGCCTTCCGCACCTTTGCCCTGCGTATGCAAGCGGATATGGACCAACTCGAGGACGATATTTCCTACGCTACCGAAGACCCCTTCGTTCGTAAACTGGACAAACTGAGCCTTTCCAAATACCTTAAAAAAATTGGCGCCTCGGGGTGGATCAAAAGATTCATTGAAGTGGCTTACGAATCGGAATACGGCTTATCGCCCAAGGTGCAGTCGAGCCTGAACCTGACGCTGCTGATCTCGGCGGATACCAGCGACGGTCACCTGTCCCTCTTCGGCGAAAGTGACGAACGCTACAAGGCAGCGGGTGGCAACCAGCGTATCCCCGCTGCGCTGGCCGAAAAATACGTGGATTCAATCGAATTGAACCGCCCCCTGGAGTCCCTCCGGGCCCGTGGCAACGCTTACCAGTTGCACTTCGGCGGGATGAAAGAAGATGTCCTGGCCGACTTCGTCATCCTGGCCTTGCCATTTACGAAACTGCGGACGGTAGATATGCCGATCGAGATGCCGGCGGTCAAACGCAACTGCATCGATAAAGTGGGTTACGGAACCAATGCCAAACTCATGCTCGGCATGCAGTCGCATTTCTGGCGCCAGCAAGGCTACAGTGGTCTGACGTACAGCGACAACGGCATTCCCAACGGCTGGGACAACGCCCAGTTGCAAAACAAATCCTCCGAAACCGCAGGCCTGTCGATCCTGTTCGGCGGCGCTTCCGGGATCCAGTTGGGCGAGGGAACCGTGCGTACTCAAAAAGACAAATACCTGCCCCTGTGGAACCAGATCTACCCCGGCGCTACCGGGCAATTCAACGGCAAGATGGCCCGGATGCACTGGCCTTCGTACGAATACAACCTGGGCAGCTACATCTGCTATACCCGCAAGCAGTTTACTACCCTCTGTGGTGCCGAGCAAATGCCCGTTGGGAATATCTTTTTTGCAGGTGAACACTGCGGCGGCGAGTTTGCCGGTTACATGAACGGCGCCGCTAAAAGTGGCCGCGAAGCCGCCGAATCGGTATTGAAAGTGCTGGATTAGCAGCAGCGGATAGCATTGCTGCTTACCCTTGGTCCCCCCTATAACATAGCTAAAATTGAATAGCCATGAATTTAGGAAAATTCTCACTAAGCTTGAATGTGAAAGACCTGGCCAGGAGCCTGGATTTCTACGAAAAAATGGGCTTCCGTGTCATCGACGGCGGGCACCAGGATCCTTCCTTTAAGGATACCGCCACGATGAAGTGGCGCTTACTGGAGAACGAGTCCGTCCGGTTGGGTTTGTTCCAGGGGATGTTTCCCGAAAACATCCTCACCTTCAGTCCGCACCGGGTGGTCAGTGTACAGCAAGAACTCCAGGCCCGGGGCCTGGTTTTTGTGCAGGAAGCCGTTGAGGATCCCATCTCCGGGCACGCTACGGCGATGCTCGTCGATCCCGATGGCAATGAGATTTTGTTCGACCAGGAATAGGGCGGTTTTCCGGCGAACGTTGTCGTAAATATCGGGGAATCCCGCTATCTTGCCAGTGCTAAATAACAACCATGTTTAACACTGCCCAACGCACCGGACAACTTCAACAAGTAGCCGCCAAATTGGCCATGACCTACAAACCTACCGACGAGTGGGGTATTCAGCAACAACTGCAGGATTTCCGCTTGTTTCAACGTGGGTTTAGGGGGCGACTCCGGCACGTGCTCGCTAAACAGGACGGGCTCCTGGAATCTAAAGTGTACATCTTTGACTACCGCTACCTCTTGTGGGCAGGCAAATCGACCCGGCGGGTGGAGCAAACTGTCTTCTTTCTGGAATCGCGGAAATTGGGCTTGCCCGAGTTCTATCTGCGTCCGGAGCACTTCTTCCACCGGGTCGGCGAAACCCTGGGCTTGGTCGATGATATCGATTTCGAAGAGTACCTGGATTTTTCCAACAACTATCGCCTCACCGGTTCGGACGAGGAATATATCCGCCACAATTTCCAGGAGGAGATCCTCCGGTTCTTCGCCATCGAAAAAGGTTGGAGCATGGAGGGGCTTGGGTTTTATCTGTTGCTCTACCAAAAAGGGAAAGTATTGGCTCCCAATGTCATAGCCGATTTTTACCGCAAAGGTATGCAGGTGTACGGGAAGATGAATGAAGTGGAATAGGGCAACTTTAGCCCAACGGTGCCATTATTTTGTGGAAAACTTTCGGTATAATTAGCAGGTATAATCAACCATTTTGGGGTAATTTAGAGTTTGTATATTGAGATAACATACTATGCCTGATTTCTGCCACCTTCATTGTCATACCCAGTATTCGCTGCTCGATGGCGCCGCTGATATTGGCACCCTCATGGACAAAGCTGTGGCCGATGGCCAGCGGGGGGTAGCCCTTACCGATCACGGTAATATGTTCGGGGCTTTCAAGTTCGTGGCCGAGGCCGAACGCCGGAAAATCAAACCCATTATCGGTTGTGAGTTTTACATGGTGGAAGACCGCCACATCAAATCGTTTTCCCGCGCTAATGGTGAACGGGATAAGCGCTACCACCAACTCATGCTGGCCAAGAACCAGCACGGCTACGAAAACCTGAGCAAGCTTTGTTCCCTGGGTTTCATTGAGGGGCTTTACAGTAAATACCCCCGGATCGACAAGGAATTGTTGTTGCAGTACCACGAAGGACTCATTGTTACGTCCTGCTGTATTGGTGCCATCATTCCGCAGCTCTTGCTGGCGGGCAAGGACGACGAAGCCGAAAAAGAACTCAAATGGTGGCTCGACGTTTTTGGGGAAGATTATTACATCGAACTCCAGCGCCACCGGGGAATGGACAACATTGACCTGGGGAAAGACAACCAGGGCAACCCCATCTTCACGGGGATGAGCCAGGAGGACGTGAACCAAAAGCTGTTGTTGCTGGCCAAAAAACACAACGTCAAGGTCATTTGTACCAACGACTCCCATTACGTGGAAGAGGAGGACTGGATGCCCCACGATATCTTGTTGTGTGTAAATACCAACAGCCTGCTGGAGGATGAAACCCGTTTCAAATTTCCCAGCTCGGACTTTTATTTCAAGACCCAGCAGCAGATGGGGCAGCTGTTTAGCGACCAACCCGAGTCGGTGGCTAATACCATGGAAATTTTTGACAAAATTGACAAGCTGACCCTGGCGCGCGACGTATTGCTGCCCAATTTCCCCGTCCCGCCCAAATTCAAGAGCCAGGACGATTACCTGCGTCACCTGACCTACCTGGGCGCTCAGCGCCGCTACGGCACGATCACGCCCGACATCCAGGAGCGCCTGGACTTCGAGCTGAAAGTCATCGAAAATTCCGGCTATCCGGGGTACTTCCTCATCGTGCAGGACTTTACCACCACCGCCCGCCAAATGGGCGTGAGCGTGGGGCCCGGCCGGGGTTCGGCCGCCGGCTCAGCAGTAGCCTATTGCATCGGGATCACCAACGTCGATCCCATCAAGTACGACCTGCTGTTTGAGCGATTTCTCAACCCCGAGCGGGTGAGCATGCCCGATATTGATATTGATTTCGACGACGAAGGCCGGCAGAAGGTCATCGACTACGTGATCGAGAAATACGGCCAGAACCAGGTCGCACAAATTGTGACCTACGGTACCATGGCCGCCAAGTCGAGCCTACGCGACGTAGGCCGGGTGATGAATATCCCCCTTTCGGAAGTTGACCGGGTGGCCAAGAATTTTCCTGTACACCTCAAAGCTACCCTGGCCAAGGTGCTCGCAGATAAAGACATTGACCCCAAGCTCAAAGGGGAACTCAACAGCGAGGAACGCGAACGCGCCTACCAGTTTCGCAAGCTCGCCGAAGCCGATGACGATATTGGCCACATGATCCAAACGGCGCGCAAACTGGAAGGCTCCATTCGCAATACTGGCATCCACGCCTGCGGCGTCGTTATCACGCCGGACGAGATTACCAAATACGTCCCCGTCACTTCCGATAAGGATACGGGGATGCTCATTTCTCAGTTTGACAACAGCGTAGCCGAAACGGCAGGCTTACTGAAGATGGACTTCCTGGGCCTGAAAACCCTCACCATCATCAAGAATGCCGTGAAGATGGTAAAGGAAAACCACGGTGTTGATCTGGATCCCGACGAGGTGCCGCTGGACGATGCCAAAACCTACGAACTATTCCAGCGCGGTGAGACCGTCGGCATTTTCCAGTACGAAAGTGCGGGTATGCAAAAGTACATGAAGGAACTCATGCCCACTACCTTCGAGGATCTCATCGCTATGAATGCCCTCTACCGGCCGGGGCCACTGGAATACATCCCTGAATTTATCGACCGTAAACACGGCCGTAAGCCAGTTGTTTACGATCTGCCCGCCATGGAAGACAACCTCCGGGACACCTACGGTATCACCGTCTACCAGGAGCAAGTGATGCTGCTGTCGCAGAAACTGGCGGGCTTCTCCAAAGGCGAAGCCGACATCCTGCGCAAGGGGATGGGTAAAAAGAAGAAGGATATCATCGATATGCTTCACCCCAAATTTATTGCCGGCGGAGAAGAACGAGGCCATCCCCGCGAAAACCTGGAGAAGGTGTGGAAAGACTGGGAAGCCTTTGCCTCCTACGCGTTCAACAAGTCGCACTCGACCTGTTACGCCTTCGTCGCTTTCCAGACGGCCTACCTCAAGGCGCATTACCCGGCCGAGTTCATGGCCGCCGTACTGACGACCAACAAGAGCGACATATCAAAGATTACCTTCTTCCTGCAGGAATGTAAGCGCATGGGCCTGGATGTACTGGGCCCCGACATCAACGAATCGGAGTCTGATTTTTCCGTCAACAAAAGTGGGCAAGTACGCTTCGGTATGTCGGCCCTTAAAGGCGTAGGCGAAGGCCCCGTGGAAGCCATTCTGGAGGAACGCGAAAAAGGGCACTACACCAGTGTTTTTGATTTGCTTACCCGCCTGGACCAGGGCTCCATTAACAAGCGTGTACTGGAAAGCCTGGCGTTGGGTGGTGGCTTCGACTGCTTTGGTGACCTGCACCGGGCGCAGTTTTTTGCACCTTCCGAAAAATACGACTCTTACATCGAGCACCTGGTGCGGTACGCGAGTGCTTACCACAACCAGAAGCTAACGGCCGCAACTTCCCTTTTCGGAGACATGCAGGACGAGGTAATGGTACAGGCACCCGAAGCGCCCCGGTGCCGCGCATGGAGCCTGATCGAGAAATTGGACAAGGAAAAAGACGTCACGGGCATCTTCATCTCTGGCCACCCACTGGATGACTACCGCATGGAGATCGAAAATTTCATCTCCTGCCCCCTGAACGCCGTCGACCAAAACCAGCACCGGCCCAGTCTGAATCTGGCGGGTTCAGTCACGACGGCCCGCCACATGATCTCGAAAAACGGCAACGGCTGGGGGATTTTCAGTGTCTCCGATTTTGCTGGCGAACTGGAGTTTCGCCTGTTTGGCGAAGACTACCAGAAGTTCAAGCACCTGCTGGAACCCGGTAAGGCTATTTTTATCAAAGCGGGTTTTCAGAAAAGCTGGCGCGACGACGGGCAGGAATTGAAGATCAAAGAGGTTTGCCTCCTGGAAAGCATAGGCGATACCCTGACCAAGGGCATTACCCTCACTTTACCCATCGAGCGGCTGTCATCAGCGATGGTTCAATTGCTGGATGAGCTGTGCGAAAAACGCAAAGGGCAGCACCAATTGAAAATGATCTTGCTGGATCGGCAGAATCGCATCAAGCTGTCGCTGGTCACCAAAAGCCGGCGGGTACAGGCGGACAACGACTTTGTGAATGCGCTGAGTAAGCTGGGCGTAGACTATAAAATTGAACGTTAAGGGCCCGTTGGATTAACCGTGCAGCATCAACGGCCGCATATTGCTTGAAAAAAATGTTAGCTTTGCCTGGCCAATCCCGTAGGGGCCAGGCCGAATTAAGTCGTACTACCCCAGCAATAGATACATACAATTCCAAAAACATGATTGCCAAATCCTCGCTGGGGTTGGTAGCTTTGGTCGGCCTGTTTTGTGCCGCCAGTTTGTCTGCTACTGCCCAAACCCATACTTTAGAAAGGGTCGTTATCCCGCTGGAATTACCTTCCGGTGAAACCGGTGGTTTGGAGAAGAATTCCACCATCACTTACCTGTCGTTGCAACCCGAAGGGCTTTATATTCTTACGGATCGCAAAGGGTGCTACCTCCTGTCGGAGGTGCCCACCTATGAACTGCAGCTAGTGGCCGAACCCGCTGACCGACGGGAAGTCTTCAATGCCCTGGTCGAAACCAATCGCGGCGCCTATCTTTTGATCAATTACCGCGAACTCCTGCCCTTGGGCCAGCCCGAGGCTCCCCGGATCAACTTTACCACTTCCTATTTTTCCAGCGTAGTCAAGCCTACGTCGGTGCATATCAGCGCCGACGGGACCATTCTTGCTGGTTCAGCGCAGGATGGCCTCTTTGTTTTTCGTCCCGATGAATACGGCGGATACACCAACGTGCCCGACCGGGTTTCTACGGTGGGGAAGCAATTGCCTTCCAATCTGATCCATGTTATTTACGAAGATCAGCATGGCGTCGTTTGGATCGGCACGGATGGCGGTCTGGCAACCGTTGTCGGAGATACCATTTACAACCTGGGGCGTTCGCCGGAACGGAAAAAGACCTGGCTGCAGCGTTTTTTAGGTACCGGTGATATCCCCCCGGTATACAGTGGTAGCGTGACTGCTATTGCCGAGTTGGGTGACAATTTGTTTTTTTCAGACGGGGAACAAATCTTTGCCATCAGCAACCGGCCTGATTCACTGGCAGCGGTTTACCAATACCATTTTGAGGAGGCAGCGTTGCCCCTTCCGCTAAGTGAAGTAAAGAAATTATCTGTTGACATCAATGGTGATCTCTGGATTGCGGGCAATCAATTGTTGCGCTACAATATTACGACCGATAAGGTCAACGTATTTAATCCGGCAGGTGCGTTTCGGGGGCAGGAGATCCTGGCCATCCTGGAGAACCTGGACCAGGGCAAAATCTGGTTAGGTACCCGCCGGGGAGGGTTGTTTTTTCTGAATGCCGATGCAGAATTTGAGTCTTATCGGCGAATTGACCACTAGTAGGGGGTCAAAAACCTTTCTTTTCAACGATCTTCCAGTTCGATTCCATCAGTCTGCTGGTCCTCGATACCCATTGACCACCCGCACAATAGCAGCAACCGCAGTTAGATCCATGTTTTGGTTGATGGGCAGGAGGAAATGGTGCGCGAGCAGCACCCGGCTCTCCGCAAATTTTTCTGTTTCCGCAGGAGGCACAAACCACCAGCTATCCGTAAAAACCTGGCCGCGAATCTGGTGTTGCGCCAGATAGGCTTCAAAATGAGCACGATCCGCCACCCATACCGGATAACCGATGAGTGGATGGTGGGTCGGTACTTCGCCTAGTAAAGAACGGAGCCGGGGCTGGTTGAGGTGGGCGTGGTAGTAGGTGGCCTGCTCCAGGCGCCGTTCAACGAGTTCCTGCTGCGGTAGATGTTCGACCAACCAGCGGCCAACCCCCGACACCGGACCCGGCTGAGCCGTTTGGCGCAGCAACAACTGGTAGCTTTTGCGGTAAGTAAAACCGGCAACCCGCAAGCAAAATCCGCGCAGCAACGCCGTGCGCACTCCTACGCTGGTAGCGACGAGGTAAATCAGTCGCCAGAACACGTAGCCTACCTTTCGGCGAGCTACCGGATGAGCGGGTAATGGCAGGACGGTAGGCCCAACCAGCCAGGCGCCGTCCGTAATACCCGCGAGTTTGTTGGGAGAGAAGAGTGCCCAGTGCTGGCCCCCGGGCGCTGGCCAGGTAGCCGTAGGGTAGGTATGCGCCCAATCTTCGAGCAAAGCAGTGGTGGGGGGCAGCAGGTTCAGGATCTTTTCGGTGGCCTGCCTTTGGCCAAAGTAATGAATGAGCACCAATAGGTGTACAGGGCGCTCCTGCAGGGTAGCCACCAGCTCTGCTGTTTTAGGGGCTCCGGCCTGGTCCAGGGGGTAAAATACAATTGTCCAGCCAGCTAGCTGGAAAGGCTGAAAAACACCTTCGGGAGCCCAGGCAGGTAAGAGGACCGTCCCCGTTGGCCCCAGGTAGCGAGCCAGCGCATAAAGCGCTTCGCGGCCGCTGCCATAGGTGCTGGTACGCTCCGGGGGGAGCCCTGGAACAGGTTGCCGGTGCCACGTGAACGCCAGTGTTCGGGAAGGGGAATAGTAAGCCATCCGGCAAAATTACAACCTTCTCCGACAAAAGCCCCGGATACGCGTATCCGGGGCTTCGAAAATAGAACAGAAGTGACACAGACAAAAATCTTATCCTGCTGTTTCAGGATGCACTAGGCTGACTGTGCTTCTGGCTTGCTGTCAAGAAAAGCGAAATCGTTGACCGTGATGTCTACCGAGAAGCGCTCCACCCCCTCTTTGTCAGTATAGCGGGTGTAACGGAGTGAACCCTGGACGGCCATCTTACTGCCTTTTTGAGCATACTGCTTGATGACTTCTGCTTTTTTGCCAAAGGCCACACAGCGGTGCCACTGGGTAGTGGTTACTTTTTCGCCTTGCTTGTTGTTGTAAACTTCATTGGTAGCCAGACTGAACGAAATCATCGTCGTGTCGTCTTTTTGGGTGTTGATTGGCTGGGGGTCTTTGCCCAGGTTGCCGATAAGGGTGACGGAATTTTGTACTTGATTCATAGTCGAAAAAATTTGTTGCACCGGTTTTTTGCGGGTTGCACTTCCTGCCAGGCAAGAGAATGACCTGACCAGAACTGGCCACTAGGCGGGGTAGTCGTCCTGTTTTTGACGGATACCGACCGGAGCGTTAATGAAATAATGGATGATTAATGGACTGCCAGAGCAGCTAAAACAAATTCAGAGGAGTAGTGAGGCGTTTATTAAAGGATCGGTTTTACTGCATCAATCGGAACTCGTTTACGACAATCTCGGTGCGCAATTGTTTTTTATCGCCTTCACCCACCAGTTGGTGCCGCAGCTTGCCCTGGACAACCACGGTGGATCCTTTTTTTAAAAACACCTGCATCATTTCTGCTACTTTACCCCAGCCGATGAGGTAGTGCCAGGTGGTTTCTACGCGCTTACTGCCACCGGTTTCCCGGAAGACTTCTTTGGTAGCCATGCTTACCCGGGCCATGGCGTTGCCGTTGTCGAGGTCGCGGAATTCTACGTCGCGGCCCAGGTTGCCGATGAGTTGTACGTAATTGCTGATAGAGTTCATTAGCTTTGAATTGAGTTTGTTTACAATGATGTTATGGCGTACATCCAGGTGCTTATTTCAGATCAGTGAAGGGATACCTGGCTGCTCAACCACTGACAAGGCAAAGATGGGGGGAGGGCCAACTAAGAGTCGTATGATAAACGTTTAATGACGTTTACAAACGTTTGTAATCGTTTGTAAACGAATATATATGGTTTAATTAATTGATAATCAGTTGGTTGTTTTTAAAATGGGTAGTCGTGTTTTTTTTCTTTTTTTTACAGCAAAATAAGGTCAGGAATGTTTAGTATAGACGATGCTTACTTTTCAAGTGTATTGTCATTAAAAATGATAGCTTTACTTTCTAGAAACAATTACCTTACAGTACATCAATAACCAGTGGAATGAATATTGAACAGATTTTTGTCAACAATAAGAATTGGATTACCAACCGTTTAAAGGTAGATGAGCATTATTTTGAAAATCTTTCGAAAGGGCAAAATCCAGATATCCTGTACATCGGTTGTTCCGACAGCCGGGTAACGGCCGAAGATCTGATGGGCGTCCAGCCTGGTGATGTGTTTGTACACCGCAACATCGCCAACATGGTTCCCAATACCGATCTGAGCGCCATGTCGGTGATCAACTATGCCGTGAGCCACCTGAAAGTTAATCACGTGGTGGTTTGTGGTCATTATTATTGTGGAGGTGTTAAAGCCGCCATGCAATCTGCCGACCTGGGCATTCTCAATCCCTGGCTGCGTAACATCCGCGACGTCTACCGCATCCACCGGCAAGAGCTGGATGCAATTGCCGACGACGAAGCCCGGTACAAGCGGCTGGTGGAATTGAACGTACAGGAACAGTGTGTCAATGTGCTGAAGACGGCTGACGTGCAACGCGCCTATCGCGAACGCAAAATTACGGTGCATGGGTGGGTCTTCGATATCCACAGCGGTAAATTGATTGACCTCAAGATCAATTTTGGTGAGGTACTCGATCAAATCAGAGAAATTTACCACCTGGATTAAGAGAATTAATGTACTTTTGCAATAATGTTGCAAAAAGAAATATTCACTGCTGTTGTACCCCGTCTGGTAGCTGCGCTTCTGTGTTTGGCGCTCTACCTGACGGGACAATTCCAAAGCGGAATTATGCACCAGTTGGCGCACCGTCAGGTGAGTACCGTGGTGCATTCTCCCACTCAGGAAGCAGATGCCTGCCACCGCAGTATTTTTCACCACGATCAGCCACACGGCTGCCAGCATCCCACTCACCTCACGGCACCCGCGGGCCACTGCTTCCAGTGCGAATGTCTGCTGGTACAGGTCTATTTTTTTCTGCCCTCTTTTTCAATTTTCCTTTCTAACCTCCGCGCTAACGCTGGTTTTACCGTCGTGCCTCTGGCTGATCAGCCCCGGTTTCGGTTGCGGAGATCCAGAGGTCCTCCACTGGTCTGCTAATTTTTGGCCCGTTGCGGGCTGCTCCTTTTTTTCTTTCTTTTTTAAATTTTGTTCAGGTATGCTTCCCCGGCCTGGCCTTTTGGTCGTAGGTGCAGCAGTACCCGAGCATCTAAACAGGTCATTGTGATGTCTATCTCCAATAATATTTTATGGTTTACTGTGCTCTCCCTATTACTCCTGTTCGCTTCCTGTGGCGACGATGACGTGGTGCTTCCGGTGGAGGAAGAACTCATCACCACCCTCACGGCCGTCCTCACGCCCAGTGGGGGAGGCGCTGCTGTTACCCTGAGTTTTACCGATCCGGATGGAGACGGGGGGGCGGTTCCTGTAATCACGGGTGGCATCCTGGCTGCCAACACCTCGTACACCATGGCACTCACCCTCCTCAACGAAAGTGTTTCCCCGGCAGACGATATTACGGCCGAAATTTTGGCAGAAAACGCCGCCCACCAGTTTTTCTTTGCTGCTTCCCCGGGGCTTGAGCTGATGATAGCTTACGCCGATCAGGATGCGAATGGCGATCCCGTAGGGTTGGCGACCACCGTCGCTGCCGGAGCTGCGGGCACTGGGACATTCACCATCACGCTGCGCCACGAACCCGACAAAGGTGCTGCTGGCGTGGCCACTGGCGACCTGACCAACGCGGGCGGAGAGACGGATATTGAGGTTGCTTTTCCTGTGACTATTCAATAGCCAAGTGTCTTCTATAAAAACGAATCACCCTGCCCTCAATTTTTTTGGGCAGGGTGATTGATTTTTCTTTAAATAAAATTTTTAACCATGAAGTATTGGCTTAGTGTCCTGTTTTGCGGGATGCTTATAACTGCCCATACCCAAGAGTGCCAACTCGTGGTCAGGGGAACCATCTATGATGAGTTTTCGACCCAACCACTGGATTTCGCTGAGGTGTACCTCCAAGAAGGGGAGACCGGTACGGTGAGCGACGAAGCGGGCAATTTTGTGCTGGAAAACCTCTGCCCCGGCGATTACCACCTCCGAATTTCCCACGTCACTTGCCACCCTGAGCGGGTGTTCCTCCAGTTGCGCGCGGATACCGTACTGGTCATCCGTTTGCAACACCACGCCGAATCGATCGAAGGGGTGGTGGTCACCAGCCAGCGCCAGCAGCGGGCCGGGCAAAGCCAGCAAACCCTGACCCGGCAAGAACTGGAACAATCGGCAGGAAAAAGCCTCGGGGAGCTCGTTAGCGGCATTGCCGGAGTGAGCAGTATCAAGAGTGGTAGCGGCATTGTCAAACCCGTCATTCAGGGCCTTACCGGCAACCGGGTAGCCATTCTCAACAATGGCCTGGTGCAGGCGGGGCAGCAGTGGGGCGTGGACCATGCCCCGGAGATCGACCCCTTCACCGCCGACCGCGTCACGGTGCTCAAAGGGGTAGAGAGCATTGCCTACGGTGGCAATACCCTGGGGGGGGCTATCCTGGTAGAACCCGGCAACATCAACAACGATCCCCACCTCCACGGTGCCGCACAGTACGTGTTGGCCAGCCAGGGCCGCCAGCAGACGGTGTCGGCCCGCGTAGAAAAGACCGGCGCCTGGGCAGCCTGGCGCCTGGTAGGGACTTTCAAAGAAGGGGGTGATCACCGCTCGCCCGACTACTGGCTGCGCAATACCGGCGTGCGCGAGCGCAACGTGGCGGCTCAGGTTCAGAAGAACTTCAACGACCACTGGTTCAATACGGTGTACTACAGCTTTTTTCATACCGAATTGGGTATCCTGCGCGGCGCTCACATCGGCAATATCACCGACCTGCAGGAGGCCATTGGCCGCCCGGAACCTTTTTTTACCCAATCGGATTTCAGCAACAAGCTGGAGGAACCCCGGCAGGCCGTGACCCACCACCTGCTCAAGTACAACAGCAAGTACTTTTTCAATGCCAGCCAGTCGCTGCAGTTCACCTACGGGGGCCAGCTCAACCGCCGGCAGGAATACGACGTGCGCCGCGGCGACCGCAGCAACCAGGCCGCTCTTGACCTGCAACTGCTGGCGCATTTTGTGGATGTACAGTACCTGGACGAAAGCAGTAAAATCCGCAAAAAGATGGGCGTTCAGTTCCGGTATAACGACAACAACAACAAACCCGGGACGGGCGTACTGCCCCTTATTCCCGATTACAACTTGTATCAACCCGGCGCCTATGCCATCTGGGATGGCGGCAGCGAAAAAAACAGCTGGCAGCTGGGGGGACGCTACGATTTTACGGCGTTGCGGGTAGCCGCCATCAGCCGGGATTTACCTCGCCGGGTGGAGCGTTTCAGCCACCATTTTCACCAATTTTCTTTGGGCGCCGGGGTACAGAACCGCGTGGGTAAAAGCTGGGTGAGCAAATTCAATGTGGGGCTAACCCGCCGCACGCCCGAGGTAAACGAGCTCTACAGCGCGGGCCTGCACCAGGGGGTTTCGGGGATTGAGGAGGGTCGCTCGGATTTGCAGCCGGAACTTTCGTTCAAAGGAATCTGGACCAATGTGGTCCATATAGGAGATCGCTTTTTGTTGGAATCTTCCCTCTATTACCAGTTGATTGACAACTTCATTTACCTGCAACCCGAGCAGGAATTTCGACTGACGATCCGGGGCGCCTTTCCCGTTTTTGCCTATGCCCAGACACCCGCGCGTATTGCCGGGCTGGATCTGACGGCCAAATACAAGCTGGGCGAACAGCTGGAGTGGTTGGGCCGCTACGCGCTCGTCCGCGGCCAGGATCGGGGCCACGACCAGCCGCTGGTCTATCTGCCGGCCGATAACCTGATGATGAGCCTGACCTACCGCACACCCGACTGGGGGGTGCTGAAGTCGCCCAACCTGCGGGTGAGTGGCAACTACGTCTTTGAACAGACCCGCCTGTTGCCCGAGCAGGATCTGCTGGCTCCTCCACCAGCTTATTTTTTGCTAAATATGAGCCTGGGTACGGAACTCAACTGGAAGCAAAAAACCTTACATGTGAGTGTGCAGGCAGAAAACCTGTTGAACATCCGCTACCGCGATTACCTCAACCGTCTGCGCTATTACGCCGATGAGGAAGGGCGCAATATTCGGCTCAATTTGCGCTACGAGTTTTAAGCGTAAGGATTAGCGCGTAAGGGGGGCGGGCGATCCTTACGGAATCGCTTTTGGGATACATCAACCAGGAGATATTTCTATTTTAGCCCGTATTTTAGACTTCAACAAGCGTAAAAAATTATGCAAGACTACCTCCGCATCAACCGCGATTTTTGGAACCACCGGGCTGCACAGCACTTCGATTCGGCATTTTATGACAACCCTGGTTTTCTGGCGGGCCGCAATCCGCTCAATGCCATTGAGATGGCCCTACTGGGCAACGACCTCAGCGGGCAACGCGCCTTGCACCTCATGTGCCACTTTGGGCAGGACACCCTGGCCCTGGCCCGCCTGGGGGCCATGGTCACGGGGGTCGACTTGTCGGACGTGGCCATTGCGCAGGCGCGCAGCCTGCAACGGCAAACGGGGCTGGCGGCCGATTTCGTCAACTGCAACGTACTGGAAATAGATGAACACCTGGCGGGACCATTCGACCTGGTCTTTTCTTCCTACGGCACCATTGGGTGGTTACCCGAACTTACCCGCTGGGGGCAGTTGATCGGGCAGTTTTTAAAGCCCGGTGGTCGCTTCGTTTTCGCTGAGTTTCACCCGGTGGTCTGGATGTTGGACGACGCTTTTACCTATTTCCAGTACCCTTATTTCAACGCAGCGGCCTACGTAGAAGAGAGCCAGGGTTCTTACGCCGCGCCCACCGATCCGCTCGTGCACGCCTCGGCCTACTGGAACCACAGCCTGGCCGATGTGCTGACGGCCCTCCTCCAGGCAGGGCTCACGCTGACCCATTTTTCGGAGTACGACTATTCCCCTTATGATTGTTTTGCCAAGACCATAAAAACAGAACAGGGTTACCAAATTCAGGGGCTGGAAGGTAAGCTGCCGATGGTTTTTGCTTTGGAAGTGCGGAAACCGCTGCACTAACCTGATTCAAGTGCGTTTCGCTTACCGGGCTATTTATTAGGAAGAGAGGTGCATTATTCTTCGGCGGTTAAACCCATATAAGCAAGGGCGTCTTCTTTGGTGATGCCATAATTTTGCAATGCCAGTGCCAGGTGCGCACGCGTGGCTACCACACCTCTTAAATGGCGAGCAGCTTGTACTTCCAAATCAAATTGGGCTATACTTGCAGGGGTATAGGCAACACGAAAGGCTTCGATAAAAGAAATAGGCAAATCAAGGAATTCCTGTATCCATTCAGGTTCCAGCTGCTTTTGGGTCATTTTTTCCAGTAAGTTGAAGTGCTCTTCTACGGTATTGATGAGCTGGCCTTGTTCAATTCCTTGCTCAATTCCTTTTTCCATTCCTTGTTCAATTCCTTTTTCCATTCCTTCTTGAAGAAGGCTATCGTACAGGCTATTGGCGACGGTCTGTGTCATAATTGGAAGTTTTTTGGTGTATTGAATAAATTCTTCCTTTTGAAATTTAAATGCCTGGAATATGTAGGTAACTAGCTGACGCAGAAACGTTAATTTTTGGTCAGGATCTAGAACTTCTCTTACAAAGATAAAGATTTCTTCTGATAGTTGCTCCGGTGACTTGACCTCTTTACCAAGCTTAAAAAGCAGGAAGGTACTCTTTAGGAAATAGCCTTTTTGCTGTTCTATAATCAGTTTATTGGAGACCTTATTTAAATCAACAAGTTCATATTCAAATCCTGGAAGATAAGGTAGCAGTTGCTCATCGGGTAGTTTGAAATAGTCTGCAAAGGAGCGCTGCCGCCATCGTTCCTGGCCGTGGTAAACTACGATCGGTATGACCAATTGGAGTTCTTCCCCTTTCTGGTGCTGATGCTGGTAGGTTTCCGTCAGGTAGCGCAACAGCTGGATGTAGATATTTTGTGGCTGGTAACTCTTGTGTTCCAACAACAAGGCAATTTGTACGACTTCCCCGTTGGCCGAATCCGCCGCCCGCCACTGGCAGGAATAGACGATGTCGGAAAAATACTGGTGCAGGCTTTCGCTGACGTAGGATGTGGTGGCTTGTTGCAAGGTCGTATAGTCCAAACTGTTGGCCAACCAAGTGGGTAAATAGGAGCGAAGGAAGGACTCTACTTCGGATACGATTGAAAAGGTGGCCTTGAACAGGTCATCATGAGGTGTGGTTTTAGGCATGGCGCGCGTATTGAGGCCACTAAATTAACAAACAAAATAGTTTTTTTTTAAAAAAAACTATTTTGTTGTTTTTTTTAAATATTTTATTTTAATGTCCTCACTTCCACCTCCTCCAGTTCAATCAACGAGAGCGTATCCAGTCCACCTGCCTGGAACAGGGAATCGAACGACAGCACCGCGCGGGTATCCGTAGTAGGTTTGAAATTGACGTAATCCTGGAAGCGGATGCCACCTACCTCCCGGGCGTTGTAGGCCTGCCGGAAGCGGGCACCACCGCCGTTGACCAGGAAGTTGTAAGCCAGGTAGTCGAGCGTGAAGTCGGTGGCGTGGATCCAGTAGGCGTATTCGTCTTCGAAATCTACCCCTCCACCGGCTGCTTTAAAGGCTACTTGTAGCTCGTAGTGTGGTGCGCCGAAGGCAGTGGTGATGCCATGGTAGGTCAATTGTACCGCAGGGTCATTCAGGAAATAGGGGAGGAAGGCAAAATACATGACGGAATTCAGGGAGTTGGCTGCCGACAAGCTGTCTTTGGCGTTCAACTGGGCGGGAACGCCGTTGAGTTGGCGTTTAAAAGCGGTATTGGTCAGGATGTCCTGGATACGTTCACCCGCCTCGGTGGTGTAGCTGCGCTGGTAGGCGAACTGCTGGCCGTGGCGCTGCGCAACGTAGGCCCGCTCCCGAAATACGAAGGCCACCTCGCTGCTGTCGAGCACGGCGCCCCCGTGGCGGGCAATGGCCTGCCGGATAATCCACTGTGCCGTATCGGTAATGACGGGTTTAGCCGCTACCGTGGGGTTGCCGGGGGGCTGGTTGCTGCAGGCACCGGCGAAAAGGAGCAACCAGCAGAAGAGTAGGGGGGATTTCATAGTTGTTTCTTGGCAAGATAAGGAATAGCTGGAACAATGATGCCCTGCACTGCTATTCGCCTTGCCGTTGGTAATAGGCATAAGGTGTGGTAAAAACAACACCCGCTGCTTTCAGGAACAATACGATTTTTTGAAACTCCTGAAACCGGCTGGCGTCCGCTACCCAACTGCGGGGATGCCCCTGAATAACCAGTACGGGTTCGGATTTGAATTGGTCGTAGCCAGCCTTGAACTGTGCAAAATCGGGCTGGTGTACAGGGTATTCAATATTGACGGCAGAAATTCTGGGCAGCAGAAACTTGTCGGTGGGGGCGGCCGTCTCTTTGTACAGCCACACTTTGATGTCGGGTAACTGTGCCAGGGCGGTAGCGGTGGTCGCATCGGTCGAATTGTAGGGCGCGCCAAAAGTGTGCAGGGTGAGCCCCAATTTTTCTTGAGCCAGGTGTTGGGCTTTAGCCAGGTTGTCCAGTTGGTAAGTTGCCGGGGTGCCGCGAAATTCGGGTTGCGCTACGTCCGCAAATACCGGTTTGCAATGGCACCACCCGTGGTGCCAGATTTCGTGACCTTCCTTCTGGCGTGCGTTGATCCAGGCAAAATAGGCCGTATCGGTCGTTTCCAAAGAATTGGCCACGAGGCCAATGGTGCCAACGATATCTTCCTGGTTTAAAAAATCCATCACCTGGATCCACCCGGGATGCACCAGTCCGTCTTCATTCCAGAGGTCATCCAGTTTGAGTATGACGGCTGGTTTGGACGTAGCTTCCGGCAGTTTATGCGACGTGGCACAAGTAGTCAGGAAAACAAAACTGGTGAGGAAGCTGATCGATCTAAGCATAAGGATTGTTTATTTATGCCCCAGAGGTTGGCCTTTTGCCTGTTCCGACTCCGATAACTGCCGAAAATTTTCCAGACCACAGCGCAGGAAGTCGGCGTAGGCGGCTACATCGGGGGTATAGTTGACGGGGTTGTTCAGGCGCTGTCCGTCGGCGTTGATGAGGATGTACTGGGGCTGCGAATTTTGGTTGAAACCGATTTCCTGAAAGTAGGCCCATTTTTCGCCCACCTCGTCCAATAGCCGTTCGCGGCCGGTAGCAGTGACGACGGTGATGGGTTCGTCCAGTTTTTTCTTATCGTCGACGTAGAGGCTAATCACTACGTAGTCGTCTTTGAGGTAGGGGTAAACAGCGGCCTCGGGCCACACATTTTCTTCCATCTTGCGGCAGTTCACGCAGGCGTAGCCCGTGAAGTCGAGCATGACGGGTTTGTTATTCTTGCGGGCAAAAGCCAGCCCGGCCTCCAGGTCTTTGAAGCAGTCGAGCTGCTGCGGACAGTCGCAGGGTCGCAGAAAACTGTAACACACCGGTGGTGCCAGGCCGCTGAGCAGGGTGAGGGGGTGGTAGCTGCCGCTGTCGGCATTGACGCGGAAGCCACTGGCCAGGTAAACCACGAAGGCCAACGTGAGCGCCGCCAGGCCCAGGCGGGCGACGGATAGTTTTTTAAGCGGGCTATCGTGGGGGAATTTGATCCGCCCCAATAGATAGAGTACCAGGCCGATGCCGATCAGGATCCAGATGCCCAGGAAGAGCTCGATCTTGAGGAATCCCCAGTGGTCGACCAGGTCGGCGTTGGAGAGGAACTTGAAGGCCAGCCCCAGTTCCACAAAGCCGAGTACCACTTTGACACTGTTGAGCCAGCCACCCGATTTGGGCAGGCTCTGCATGATGCCCGGAAAGGCCGCAAACAAAGCAAAAGGTAGCGCCAGCGCCAGCCCGAAGCCACCCATGCCAGCGGTAAGCTGGAAAGCCCCGCCATCGCCGCTAAGGGCACCCACCAACAGGGAACCCAGAATGGGGCCCGTGCACGAAAAGGAAACCAGCGCCAGCGTCAGGGCCATAAAAAAGATGCCCAGGAAGCCGCCCGAGCCTTCGGCCGAACTGGCCTTGTTGGTCCAGCTTTCGGGGACGGTGAGTTCGAAATAACCGAAGAAGCTGATGGCAAAAACGATGAACACGACAAAAAATACCACGTTGAGGATGACGTTGGTGGAGATCTTATTGAGAATATTCGGGTCAATGGTGTCCATCAGGTGAAAGGGTACACTGAGCAACAGGTACACCAGGAAGATGAAAAAACCGTACAACAAAGCATTGGAAACCCCCTGCCGCCGGGTGGCCGAACTCTTGGTAAAAAAGCTCACCGTAAGGGGAATCATCGGAAAAACGCAGGGCGTGAGCAGGGCGATGAGCCCGCCCAGAAAGCCGAGGCCGAAGATGGTCCACAGGCCCTTGCCGGATTCCACCACGGTTTCGTCACCACAGTTGCCTACGGGGTCCTGGCTCAGTACAGCCAGGTCAATGGGATAGGGGGTTTCGTTGGGTAGGAGGGGTCCCGCTTCGGCGGCTACCGGTTCGTTGCCAATGGTGACGGCCAGCGGTGCAAAGTGGACGGAAAATTCCGTTTCGAAGGGCACGCATTTGCTGTCGTCACAACTCATGAATTCGATGAGGCCCACCAGTGGTTGGTCGCCTGCTACTTCGATGCTGTAGGTGACCGGCCCGTGGGTGAATTTTTTAACGATCACACCAAAAGCAGGGTCCATGGCTTCTTTGAGGTCGCCGGCTTCGGCCATCTTCAGCGGCGTTTCGGTATCGCCATTCCTGACGTAGAAAGTAGTGGGGATGGGGCCATTGTCTTCCGTCGACTGGGAATACAGGTTCCAGCCTTCGTCGAGGTTGGCGGTGAAAGTGAGCAGGTACTTATTCGTGGGCAACTGCTGGGCCATGACTTGCCAAAGCACGGGTTGCAAGAGGTTGCCAGCGGCAATTTTGGTCTCTGTAGCGCTGGCGGAGGGGAGTGAATTGCCGGTATCGGCAGCCGTATTGGTGCTGGCCACCGTCGTCTGGGACGTACCCGTAGCGGGGGCAGGGTTGTTGCTGGCCGATTTGTCGGGTTGCTGGCCGCCATCCGCTTTGGGGGTGGCGGTGCCGGGGGTGAGTTCGAAACTGAAATCCACCTCCGTAGGGGGCAGACAGCGCTCGTCGTCGCAGGTCATGAACTCCAGGTAGCCTTTAATTGGGGTGGCAAAATGCTTGACTTTCACCCGTTGGGTAAACACCACCGGCCCGTGGGGGAATTTGATGACCACCACGTCGCCGAACAGGGGATCGGGCCCTTCTTTTTTCTTGCCTTTTTCCGTTACGGTACCGATCCGCTGGTAATGGTCACCGGCGTCGAAATTGAAGCTGGTGGGTACGGGGCCTTCATCACTGGTGAATTGGGAATAGATACTCCAGCCTTCGTCCATACGGGCGGTGAAGATGAGGTCGAATTCGTCAGCCGAGATGGCCTTGCTGCTCATGTCCCACTTGACGGGTTCCAGGATCTGGCTCCAGCCAAAGGTACAGAGCAGTGACAATGCGAGCGTATAAAGCAATTTCATAGGTCGGTAGCGTTGAAATTCGTAGAAAGGTTGGGGTAACCAGGAAGGTCGTTTTCCCTGGTGTAGACCCAATTCTGCCAATGGGTAAAAATACGGTGCGAAGATCGGAAAGTTTAACGGCACATTAATGATAAGAAAAGATTAACAATAAAAGCATAGGGGCGGGCCCATTTTTTGCGTACCAGAACGGCTTACCGGAATAAAACATTAGCTTTGAAACTTACCCAACCCCTAACGGGTTGTACGATAAAAACAACGTATGGGCCTGACCCTCCATTATCGCGGCCAACTGACGGCTCCTGAACAGATTGATATGATTACCAACGAAGTAGTCGATATCTGCCAGAGTATGCCCTGGACCTACCAACTGGTGGACTTAAAAATGTCGGCGGGTATTGATCCGGAAGTAGTGGCGTTCCTGGCCGGCTCCGGCGCCACTGACGTTTACCTAAAAGGCGTTTCTTTCCAGGTTCACCCCGAGGCGGAATCCTTTTTCCTCACCTTCGATGCCCAACAGGGGCGTTTGCTATCTCCCGCCAGTGTAATTACGGGCAGTGCTTACCCCGAACTCGACGACATGTTTTGGCTCCATAATAAGACCGAATTTGCCGGCCCCGACGCCCATGCCATCACCTGTCGACTACTGCGCTATTTGTCGGGCCGCTACTTTTCCCACCTCGACGTGCTCGACGAATCCAACTACTGGGAGTCCGAAGATGTGGCACAACTCCGGGAGGCCTTCGAACGCTCCGGCCAACTGATTACTAGCTTCACCACGGCCCTCAAAAAAATGGACCAACTTCCCCCACTGACCAACGTGGACGAACTGGCCGAACGGATCGAGTTGCTCTTCCGGCGCATCATCGAAAGCCAGGAAGGGAAACATTCGGAAGAGGAGTGAAACCTACTTTGCCGGGCTAAAGCCCAGGAGGAATCAGGTGATTCTCTGCACTATTCCAGCGAATTTTCAACGCCCTCCAACTTCTCCACCTTCGCGTCTTTTCTTTCCATCCTGAGCCTGGTGCTCTTGTCTGGATTGGCGGCTTATCTGTACGACCAGGTCCAGGATCAGCCCTGGTGGGTAACCTTACCTTTCCTGTTTACCATCTTTGGTGGTGGCGTAGGGGCACTTTTAGAGTTGGGCCTTCTGGTTACGGGTACCCCCTTCCTGCTCTTGCGGAGCCGATTTACCCGCTTCGTCACGCATATTCGCCTGCTGAACATTGCGCCAGTGCTCACGACCATCTTTTTCTTTGTCTGTTCGTTCTGCATTGAAGACGCCAGTCTCCGTACGGCGATCCTGTATGCTTCGGGCTTCACGGCTTTTGCCCTGGCACCCGCCCTCTACTACGGTGGTGCCAACGCTACGGTACCGTTGGTTATTCTGGCTACCCAGGTCTTACAGATCGTGGTGGTGGTCGCATCCGGATTGTTGCATTCGGCTTACCAACTGGTTGGCGTGTTCCTTATTGTTCAGTCCATAACGCAGGCCATCGCCTATCTGGTCACTACGCAGACGCCGCTTAAGAGTACCGGCTTCCACGTTTTGAGTACCCTTTCCGGCTACCTGTTGTTTCTGGCGGCGATGGAAGCCCTCAAGGTCAATCCTGGCTTGCTGCAGGAAAGAATAACACCCATTACCGGAAATCCGCTCCTGCTGGGTGGTTTCGTCGCTGTTTGTTTGCCGGGGTATGCTTTCACCATGAAAGTTTCCAGGATGACCTACAACATTTGGCGTACCAAAGCCTTACGGTGGGTTGGCTTATTTCAAAGTGAACAGCGAACGGCAAAAACTGGAACTCATCTCGGTCGTCGCTCCCCGTACCGAGACCGAAATATTTGTCAATACCATGGATGCCACGTTTCGGCGGGCAGAAAGTATGGTCCTGGCATCCATGTACTTCCAGGTCATCAGTGGGAAGCACCTGGGCATCATCCATATGACCTACAACCTCCTCGAGGTCGTATTTCACAATGCTTTCGATGCGCAGGGGCAGTTTAACCATCCCTTCCGGACCTTCATGTACCTGCACTTGTTTTCTCACGAATTGGCCGAAGAGCTGACGACCGAGCATTTGGTTCAGGAAGGTGCGGTGTTTACCCAAATTTTTGCGACCACCCACGACAGTTTGATCAACCACCTCAACGACGAGTACCATCGTTTTGAATACGCGGCTGACGAAGACTTTGAATACCGGGAGGAAATTATGCGCATGGACAATGGCCAGCTCTTGCCCGGAGTTTGTATCAATTGGGAACTGGCGTATGCCAAAATCTGGCGGAAATATACCGACGCGCTGATTCACACCATTTATCCCGATGACAAAGCGGTGCAAAATGATAAATACCTACAGGATATGTACCGGGGGCTAAAGCAGGTTTATTTTAATAATTTACCCAAACGATACGCCGAACTACAAACCAAAGCTGGGCTTTCCCGCTGGGCTTCTGACACCATCCACCACCTTACGGTGCGCCACCAGGTGTACGGTACGACGGGCATCAATTCCGCAATGGATCCCCGCATCAGTTCTCCGCAGGTTCCCAAAGACGGTGGCACGCCGGGGGTCGACGAATGGCGCTCGCTGGTGTGCGTAGGCCTGGCCACTGCTTGTGCCCGCTTTACCCTGTTGTTAGGCCCTAACGATGAAAAATTTGTTTACCTGCTCGATGGGGTGGATCCGGTCTATTACCAAGGTATGGCCAAGGCTTTTGAGGATTTACACGACGATCTGGTAGCCCTGGATAAAAAATGGACCAGCGATGCAGAAAACCGGACCTTCAATTACAATTATTTCCGCGCCGTACCTTCCGTACTGCGTACCGGACCAGGGTATTGATAGGGCGCATTGCCCGCCAGGATGAACCTGGTTTGTAAATGGTTTTATTTTTTAAAAAGCCGGACTGATATTAAGAGGTGGTCAGGTTATGCCGCAGGCATAACCTGACCACTGTTCCAAAAAGTCAGCACCACAAAAAGATAGAGGGTATGGACTTGATAAAAACACCCATTGAGAATTTTGTTTTTGAAGGCGGTGGCGTCAAAGGAGCCGTTTACGCGGGCTGTATGCAGGTAATGGACGAGCACGGCTTATTCGACCAGGTGAAGCGGGTAGCTGGTACCTCGGCGGGTTTCATTACGGCGGCTTTACTAGCGGTTGGTGCTGGCAGTAAAGGGCTAACGGCGACCATTTTGGATTCTAATTTCAATAAATTTATCTACGACAGAGGGGGGATTCTTTTCGATGTCTTTCGCGTCTTTGGGTATTATGGTATCCATTCGGGCAATAGTTTTTTGAAAATTCTGAAAGGCTACTTCCAGCAGTACGGCGGAGATGCCAACATGACGTTCGGACAGTTGGGGGAACACCTCGCCCGCGATCCTGCCAGGTACAAAGACCTCTACGTCGTGGCCTCTGACATCAGTAGCCAAAAGCCGAAGGTGTTCAGTATTGAACATACCCCGGATATCCCGATATGGATGGCGGTGCGGGCCTCCATGAGCATTCCCGTACTCTTTAAACCGTTCAAAATTAAAGGCGATTATTTTGTCGATGGTGGCTTGAGTTGGAATTATCCGATCGATATTTTTGATGCCAGACGGGACGACGGTTCGAAAATTTACAACCAGGCTACCCTCGGTTTTTTTCTTGAACCCCAGAGCCTGGTCAAAGACGGGCCCAACTTTAATCCGCCCCGGATGCAGATCAATTCACTCAAACACGCTATGGAAGCCATGGTGGCATTCGCCAGCGACAATTCGAATGCCGATCACATTCACCCTGAGGATGCCATGCGGACGGTATTTGTGGACAATTTAGGTGTCAGCGCCACTGATTTCAGTATTCGCAAAGCAAAAATTAAAGAGCTTATCGCTTCGGGCCGGAAAGCTACTACTACTTTCCTGTTAGCCAACGGAGTGGGGGCTGCCTGAGGAATGACCGGTGCTGAATTCCGCTGGTATGCGCTGCGGCGTTATCCTTTACGCTTCTGCAAACAACCCCGCGTACACCGCCCACCAGCCCGCCCAACCGTGTTGGGCCGAGAAGCTGCTGTTGTGCCAGAGGATAGAAAAAGACAGTTGCTCGCGGCGGCAGTAGGTTTGTAGTTCCTGCAGGTAGTCGGCGGCGGCGCTGGCGCTCAGCCCCTGGTAGTTTTGCAGGGTCACGTCCATAGCGACAAAAGGGTGCACCCAGAGGTCGGTGGTTTGTTCGCGGTTCAGGTCGTACCAGCGGAAGGGCTCGGTAGTGCCGGCCCGGTAGCCGGGGACCTCGGCGTAGCCCATGGTATAATCGTGGCGGATGCCTGCGGCCAGCAACTGCTGGTAGGTTTGCGGCAACTGGAGCCGCAAAAAATGTTGCCGGCTGTGGGATACCGGCTGGTCGAGGATTGTTGCCAGTCGTTGTTGCTCGGTGCGAAGGCGAGCCAGGTTGCCGAAGCTCCGGTACGACGGATGAATGCCGCTATCGCTCCAGGTGGTGGTGCTGCGAATCAGTTGTTGGTAGGCGTTGTTGTCGTACGGCGGGTTCACATCGTGGCGACTCCGATCGCCGAGTAGCCAGAAAATCCGCGGCCGAATTTGTGCAGCCTCGTGAAGTTCCTGTAGCTGTGGGAACGTAAAATAGGGGTCGGGTGCACCACCCCAGCAGACTTCCAGGCGTGCCCGTACCCGGCGCCACTGCCCCTGGAGCACATCCAGTCCGGCCCGCGCCAGGCCCCGCAGCCCGCGGTGGCGGAAAGCCCACGGCAGGTCGATATCCAGGGTCGGCAGCAACCGGTAGCCTGGCCTGACGGGTACCCACGCGGGAAATTTCCCTTGGATAGCCGTTGCCAGCAGCAGCGCCCACGCCATTACCACGGGGTGTTGCAGGCAGCCACTACGCGCAGCCCAACTCAGCCGAGCAGGATACCGGCCGTGTTCATCGGGGGTAAAAGGCAGGTACTCCTCGTAGCGGCTCAGCAGATAAAAACTCGTCGCCAGGGGGTCGAAGGGCAGCGCGTACCCCGGCCCGCTGGCGAAAAAAGCGGGCGTTTCGCCGATTAAAAAGGTGCTGATGGGAACCGCTTCCTTGCCCGTAGCGGCGAGCAGGCCGTGGGGACGCAGGTGAACCTCCTGCCGGGCGACGGGCGCCTCGGAATAATTGATCCGCACCCCGGTAAAAGACTGGTAAACAGATGCATCGGTCGTGACCACAAGCGAATCGCCCAGCAACTGTTCAAAAAGATAAGCCGTGATGTAGGCTAACCGAGGGGAGGTCGAGGGGGTGTAAAGGATAATCGCCATAGTAGGATTTGACAGGCTTGGGTGGAACCAAGGTACGGTACTTTAGGGGTAAGTTGAACGGTCCGGATCAGTCTGGTTGCCACCATCGGAACCAAAATTAAAAACATTTGTCACCATTCTGCGAAATTTAGCTACTTTAGTGTTCCGTAAAAGTAGACTGTTGATGGCGAAAGCAAATCCAATTTCACTAAGTGAATTGATGACGATCAGGGATATCCGTTGCTCATTGGCAGCGCTTCCTGGAATTTGCCGGCAAGGAACTCCAGCAAGACTGCAGGAACCCAATCCACCGTTCTATGCCCACCGGCAAAACCAGTTGCCGGTATATTTTATCCAAAATAAAAAGCAATCCCTTGATGATCAGTAAGAAAGTTGTGGTAACCGGTCACTTTGGCGTGGGGAAAACCTCACTTTTTAATCGGTTTATCAACAACACTTTCAATGAAAAGTACCTCACGACCATTGGCGTGCGGGTCGATAAAAAGCTGGTTGTCATTGAAGAGCAGGAAATTTCCCTGATCATCTGGGACCTCGCTGGCGAAGTATCCCAGGAGAAGGTGCCCCGGTCGTACTTCTTGGGGGCCAGTGCGGTAATTTACGTGTTCGACTTAAGTCGGCCTGCTACCTTTAAACAGCTCAACGACGATATCCACTACCTTCAAAGCGTATTGCCGGGGGTAATTATCCGTAAAGTCGGTAACAAGAAAGACCTCGTCTCCGACGAAACCCTCAACACGATCCACGCCCAGATTCAGCCCGACTGCTTTGCCAGCGCCCGCACCGGAGAGCAGGTCGAGGAACTTTTCATGGGTATTGTCCAGGCTTTACTCCATCCTTACTAACGGAGTGGGGACACTTCCCGGATTTAAGTCGCAGGTAAGTGCGGCTTTTTCGTCCCGTAACCGTCATTTAATCCTACTATTTTCAGGTTTGAAAAACAATTCGCGGGAAGTAATCATTAAATAGTTGTAAATTAGATCATCATCTAATGCAAAGTTGCCGCGATATGAAGTATTTTTTATCACTCCTGCTCAGCATCGCTTTTTTTAGCTTGCTGGGGCAACAGTCCCTCCCCGGTGGGCAAAACTACTACGACGACGGTAATGCTGGCATTGTTTACAACAAAGAGTTGACCTTTGACCTCAAATTGATTACCCCCCGCTCTTTTGCTTTCGGGGTCAATGTGGGTCAGATTATTTCTTACGATCGTACCCGGTTTTATAGTTTTGACTTCGGCGACCTGCGCAACGCCCAGGAGTACCGCCAAAATTTCGACTACCTTTTCCAATCTTTCAACCGCGTGTCGCGGGCGTTCGTTTACGCCAAGCAAAACAGTGCCTTTGTTCTGCGGGCAGGCATAGGGGAAAAGCGTTATTTTTCAGAAAAAGCCAAAAACCGGGGCCTGGCCGTCGGTATATCCTACGCCGCCGGGATCGACCTCGGTATACTCAAACCTTACTACCTGGAATTGGTGCGCTCCCAGGATCCGGGTACGCCCTCCCGGCGGGACTTCATCAGCGAAGAGCGCTATAGCGTGGCAAATGAAAGCTTGTTTCTTAACTACAACGGCAACAATATCCTTGGTGCAGCTTCCTTTTCCAAAGGGCTCAATGAGATCAAAGTTATGCCAGGCTTTCATCTCAAAGCGGCGGCCCACTTTGACTGGGGTGCTTTCGATGAATTCGTCAAAGCCCTCGAAGCCGGCGTGCTGATAGATGTCTTTCTGAAGGATGTTCCGATCATGGTGGAAAGCTCGGCTATCCCAAATATCCAAAACCGGCCCCTGTTCTTCAATTTTTACCTAAATTTGCAGCTGGGTAAACGCTGGTAAATACCGGGCGTACCTTACAAGACAAGTAACAAAGATTCATGCTGGAATTACCAATAGTAGAAGCAAAAGAAGAAAGGCGGAAAAAACCGGAATGGCTGCGGGTAAAGTTACCTATCGGTCCCCAATTCAAGAAGGTTCGTTCCCTCGTTGATGAGTACAACCTGCACACGATCTGCCAAAGCGGAAGCTGTCCGAATATGGGAGAATGCTGGGGTGCCGGTACGGCTACCTTCATGATTCTGGGCAATACCTGCACCCGTTCTTGTAGTTTTTGTGCCGTGAAAACCGGCCGCCCACCCGAATACGACGAAGATGAGCCCCGTCGCGTAGCCGAAGCGATCGCCCTCATGGGGGTGAAGCACGCTGTAATCACTTCCGTGAACCGCGACGAGCGCCAGGATCGTGGATCCGAGATCTGGTACCAAACGGTTAAGCTCGTCAAAGAGCAAACGCCCCACGTAACCATCGAAACCCTCATCCCCGACGTGCGCGCTACCTGGGAAGCCCTGGAACGCATGATCAGCGCCGGCCAAGAGGTGGTTTCCCACAACATGGAAACCGTCGAAGAGTTGTACCGCAAAGTTCGGCCCCAGGCCCGCTATGCCCGTAGTCTCGAGCAAATTCAGCGCACCAAGACCTACGGCAAACGCACCAAGAGTGGGATCATGGTCGGCCTCGGTGAAACGATCGATCAGGTGTACAAGACCATGGATGATCTCGTCGCCCACGGTTGCGATGTCCTCACCATCGGCCAGTACCTGCAACCGACTAAAATGCACCTCGACGTAGCCGAATACATCCACCCCGACGTGTTCAAAATGTACGAAGAAATAGGCCTACAGAAAGGTTTCGACATGGTCGAAAGCGGGCCCCTGGTGCGCTCCAGCTACCACGCGGAGAAGCACGTTTTTCCCTCCACTCCATAACGCCATAACTTTGTAGCAACGGGTTTTAAACCCGTTGCTACAGAGCGTAGGGGGTGGAGATTTAGCGCATCAGCATCACATCCCCTTTGTACAGGATTGTTTCCCCATCGGTAAAGGTGATTTCAGCCATATAAATGTAGACGCCAGCATTGAGCGGTTGCCCGCGGTGCATGCCGTCCCAACCCATATTGGTGTTGTTGGGCGCAAAGTCTTGTCCTTCGTAGACTGCTTCACCCCAGCGGTTGAAAACATAGAACGATTTGATACTGACGACCTGGCTGCCACCGTAAATCAGAAAATTATCATTGATCTGATCTCCATCCGGCGAAAAAGCCGTCGGAATGTAGACGTCGCGCACTTTGCGCATCAGAACCGTGATCCGATCCGTGGCGGTGCAGCCATTTTCGTCGATGACGGTGACGCTATACTGGCCCGACTGGGTTGGTTTGATCAGTGGGGTAGCGCAAGTATCGCAGCTGATAATCGCTTCACCCGCCCATTTGTAATCCGCAACCGGATAAGAGGTGTTGGCCAGTAACTCGATGCTGTCTCCGTAAATCAATTCAAGGTCTGGCCCCAGGTTCACGGTCAATTCAGGGGCTGCGGCCACTTCTGCCGCTTGTTCCCAGACACAGCCGTTGGCATCCTGCACCGTTACGGTATGCGTACCCACCGACACACCCGTGAACAAGCTGAGCGGCCGGAAGGCATCGCCGTCGAGGGCGAAAAGATAAGGCCCCGTTCCGCCATTCACCGCTTCGGCACTGATGTTGCCGCCATTCAGATTATCACAAACCGGCGTAGCGATGGCCAAGGCCGCTGTCAGAGCTGGAGGAGCCACCAGGATGCTGCTGGCAGCAGTGGTACAACCTAACGCATCGCTTACGGTCAGGCTGTAGGTGCCCGCTGCCAAATCGTTGGCGATTGCCGCGTCGGCGCCGTTGCTCCAGGTATAGCTGTAAGGTGCGGTGCCGCCCGTTACGGTGGCCGTCAGCCGCCCGTCGGCCACCTCGGCACAACTGAGTTCGAAAGCGCCGTACGTGGCGGCTTCCAACTGGAGGGCCAGTGCGGGCGGCTCACTGACGGTAGCCGTGAGGATGGCCATTACGCCATTGGCGTCGGTCACTAAAATCCGGTAGTCGCCAGCGGGTAAGCCCATGAGGTTGGTGGGCTGGTTGTTGGCAGCTATGCTGCCGCTACCACTCAGGCCGCCCACCAAACTGTTCCAGGTAAAGGTATACGGTGCCGTTCCCACACTGATACTGAAGTTGATCTCGCCAGCGGCATCTCCCTGGCAGTTGTTGGCTACGGTGCTGCTGGCTACTGTTAGGGCGCAGGGCGCTACTGTCAGGTTGAGGATCACGGTACTGTCGCAACCCACTGTCGTGAGCAGGTTGGCCTGGTAGGTGCCAGTGGCCGAATAATTTTGCCCACCCATGGCGAAGCTTTCGTCGGTGCAAATGGTCTCCGTGAGGGTGGTTGTAAATACCTCGTTGACCAGCAAGTCCAGGTAAACCGTGGAGTCGCAACCACTGCCCGCCGCAATCAGGGTCACCTGGTAATTGCCCGTAGTGGCATACGTTTCCGCACCCACGGTGTAGGTTTCACCGGTACAAATGGCTTCGGTCAGGAAGGTTTCGATGGGGGCCAGCGCCGTGAGCGCCAGGTTAACAATCGAATCACAACCCGTATCGGTGGATGCGAGGGTTTGGGTGTAGCTTCCCGTGGTCGTGTAATTGGTAGTACCTACCGTATAGCTATCGCCGGCGCAGATGGTTTCCGTCAGGTTGGTCTCCTGAATGCTATTGACCGTGAGGTTTAAAGTCACCAGCGAATCACAGCCCTGGCCAGACACCAGCAGGGTAGGCCAAACGCCACTCTGGGTATAGACAATATCGCCTACCGCCACACTTTCGCCTTCACAGATCGTAGCCGTGAGGAATTCGTCATAGACCGGATGGACCACCAGGTTCAGGTTGATCGTCGAATCACAGCCTGTCAGCAGTGCAGGGACGACTTCCTGGTAGGTGCCGGTAGCTGCGTAGGCTACGCCACCAATGGTGTAGGATTCACCCGCGCAGATCGTCGCGGTAAGGTCAGTAACGGGTAAAGGGTTTACGGTGAGATCCAGGTATACTATCGAATCACAACCACTGCTCTGGGCCGTTAGCAGCACGGTATACTGTCCACTGGCCGAAAAAGTATCGCTACCCACCACTACGCTTTCGCCCGCGCAGATAACTTCCGTCAGGGAGGTTTCGGCCAGGGGGATGACGGTCAGGTTCAGCGCCACGATCGAATCGCAACCGGCTGTAGTCTGAAGGTTATCGCTGTAGTTGCCCGTCTGGGTGTACACACTGCTACCTACACTTACGGACTCACCGGCACAGATGGTTTCGTCAAGGGTTGTTTGCGGCACGGGATTAATGACCAGGTTGAGCGTAATGGTAGAGTCGCAACCCGTAACGACGGAGGGCACGGTTTGCTGGTAAGTACCAGTGGTGCTGTAGGACATCCCGGCCACGGTGTAGCTTTCACCGTCGCAAAGGGCTACGTTGAGCGTTTCGCTGAGCAGCGGATTGATCACCAAGGCCAGGTTGACGATGGAATCACAGCCATCCTGCGATTGGAACATATCCTGGTAATTACCCGTCGTCGTGTAAGTGTTAATTCCCACGGTATAGGAAGCGCCTTCGCAGCGGGTAATGTTCAGGTTGGTCTCGTAAAAATCAGTCACCACCAGGTCCAGGACAATGGTACTGTCGCAACCATCAACGGAGGTGAGGGGTATGGTGTACTGTCCGGCAGTGGTGTAGGTATTGCCACCGATGGTGTAGGAGCCACCATCGCAAATAGCCGCACTAACGGACGTATTGGGGATATTGACCACCGTCAGGTTGAGGGTCACCACCGAGTCGCAACCCGAAGCTGCCGTCAGGGTATTGGTGAAATTACCCGTGCTGCTGTAAGGCGTTGTACCAACGGTATAGGTCTCACCGGTACAGATGCGGGTGGTAATGTTGGTGGTGAGCGTGGGGGTAACCGTCAGGGCGAGTTGCACAAGGCTGTCGCAACCGTCCGGCGTGATGAAGCTATCCTGGTAGTCGCCCGTGCTGGTGTAGTTGCTGTTGCCGACCGTGTACGTTTCACCCTCGCAAATGGTAATGTCGAGGGGGGTGATGATGGCATTTTCCACTTGTAGATTCACCGTCACCACCGAATCGCAGCCCGCGCTGGAAGGGAACGTGTAGGTGTAAGTGCCTGCGGTGGTCAGGTTGTCGCCCCCAATGCTGTAACTCGTTCCGGTACAAATGAGGGGGGTAATGGTGTTGGTGATGGTTGAGGTGACTACCAGCTCCAGTTGCGCAATACTGTCACAACCCGCGGGCGTAGTGAGGTTGGCGGTGTACGTGCCAGAAGCCGTATAGGATTGCCCGTTGAACGGATAGGCCTGTCCCTGGCAGATATTGGCGGTGGTTGTGCTGACGGGAGGCGGGGTTACGGCCAACTGCAGGTTAACGGTAGAATCACAGCCGTTGGCAGCCGGGAGCGTTACCGAATAGTTGCCCGCGCTGTTAAAGGTCTGAGCGCCGAGGGGGTAGGTTGTTCCCTGGCAGATCGTCGCATTGAGGTTGGTGACAATGGGCCCTGCAACCTGCAGGTTGATGGCTACCAGGCTGTCGCAGCCCGCCACCGATTGGTAGGCGAAATTATAAGTGCCCGTAGTGGTCAGGGTCGTGTTGTCAATGGTAATGGATTCCCCTGCGCAAAGCTGGATATCCTGGGACGTATTGATGACGTTGTCGACGGCCAGGTTGATGGTCGTGGTGGAATCACAACCGTTGCTGGCCGGCAGAACGACCGTATAAGTGCCCGCAGTAGAAAACGATTGCCCGCCAAAACTGTACGTATCACCGGCACAAATGCTGGGGCTGATCGTTTGGCTGACATTGGGTAGCACGGTCAGCGTAAGGCGGTAGATGCTGTCGCAACCGCTGGCTGCCGTATAGGGCAGGTTGTAGGTGCCCGCAGTAGAAAAGGTATTGCCGTCAACGGTGAAGGTCTCGCCCTGGCAGACCGAGGCGGTAGCCGTTTGTACGACAGGCTGTACGACCAGCAAGTTGAGCCGTACAATCGAATCGCAGCCGTTGGCCGCCGTCAGGTTAACGGTGTAATTGCCCGCAGTGGAATAAGTGTTGGGCCCGACCGCATAGCTTTCGCCCGCACAAATGGTAGGGTTGAGGTTGGTCATGACACTGCTGACCACGCTAAGATTGAGCGTAGCCACGCTGTCGCAACCGCTGGGCCGGGGGAAAGTAGCGCTGTAGGTACCCGAGGCGCTGTAATTGGTGCCATTGAACGCGTAGGATTGCCCGGTGCAAATGGTGGCGTTGGTCATACTCGTCGGGCGGGGTAACACGGTCAGCTGAAGATCTACTAACGAATCACAACCCACTTCGTCCTGCAATTGGTAGAAGTAGTTGCCGCTTTGGGTCAGCAAATTGCCGCCAATAGCATAACTCTGGCCCGCACAGATGGTTTCTTCCAGCTGGGTGGTTTCAAAAGTACCAATTAAGGTGAGGGATAGATAAACAATAGAATCACAACCCGAACCCGGAGCGGATAACACGACTTCGTAATCACCATCCTGGCTGAATTCGGAGGAACCGACCTGGTAAAACGTGCCATTACATATTTCGATATCCAAGTAAGTTTCAGCGATCGGCACCACATCCAGGCTGAGCTCGAAGACCAGGTCACAGTTGTTGGGTACCGTCACATAAACGTCGTAATCACCCGCGTCGGTAAAAGTCTGCCCTGCCAGGTTAAAGGTTTCCCCTTCACAGATCACTTCTGATAATTGCTGGGGAACCGGTTCCACCACTTCCACCGTCACGCATCCCTGAAGGCCGGAATAACAAGGGTTGTAGGGGTCCACACAGAGGGTATAGGTGCCCAGTTCAGAGGGAAAGGAAATGGCACTGTTGAGGTCCGTACCAGCGTCATCTCCGTCCAGGGTCCAGTAGTAGGCACCGGCGCCGGCAATCGGGGGATTGACCGAAACATTTAGTACTCCACCCTGGCAGACGGTAGCGGGGGCCACAATATTGGGCACCACCTGGGCTACCGGTGGCGCCGTCGTGCTACCGCTGAGTACGGTCACGGTGAAGTCGCAAATATCACCGTAGGCACCGTCAATGACCAGGAAGTAGATGCCGCCGACGGTGAGGGGAGATGTGGTATTGAAGACCTGACTGGTATTATCGGGTACCTGGTCATCACAATTGCTGACCAGGCTGAAGTTGCTGCAATCCGTGGTATTGTAGATGCCAATTTGTAAACCCTCGTTCTGGCCATCGCCGTTCTGATCCACATTGCAGTTGAAAACAGCAATACTCAACGACAAACTCGTTGAGCCGGCCACAAAGCCCACCCACTGGGTGTTGTGCAATTGGCCAGCGCAGAACCCCGGAGGGGCTTCACCCAGGGTCATTGAAGCGTTGGTGCCCGAGTAGCCGTTGATGTCACATACGACACAAGCATCGCCACAAAAACTAGACAAAACGATCGTGTTGGGGTCATCGCATTCTTCAATAATTTGCGCGCTAACACCATTAAAAATAAAAGACACCCAAAATAGAAGTAGAAGTTTTTTCATTGCTTTTGCCTAAAAAATGATGTGAATAGCTGAATAGTCTGTTTCAACTTTAAATTAGGGTAAGAGAGGTGTTGCGTTCGGTGTGCTGGCACGTTTACTGCTAAACCTTTTTAGAAGTGAAAAAAACGCATGTGTCGATAAAAGTACATTTTTGTATGATTAACCTGAATATACAGCTGGTAAATTATGCTGCTGTTTATCCTGGAATTCGTTATCTGGCCGTAAATGTCTGCTGGCCGTCAGAAGTTGTCAGGGTGTGCTCACGGATACGGGAAGGACCTTGCCGTTGAAGAAGGTGTGTCCGTTTTGCAAGAACCAGGCGATCATGCTCCCCATCTGGTTACTCGAAACGGGCGCCTGAAAGCCTGGGAACGCCGCCGTCAGCATTTCCGTTTGTACAGCGCCCAGGGCGAGGCAATTGCAGGCAATACCTTCGTCTTTCCATTCTTCGGCCAGGCATTCCGTCAGGGAAGCCAGGGCAGCCTTACTGGCACTGTAGGCGGATAAGCCCGGAAATTTTGAACTCCCCTGAAAGCCACCCATGCTGCCGACATTGATGACGTGCGCCTGCTTGAAGAGCGGTTGGAGGGTTTGCAAAAGCCGAACCACCCCAAAAAGGTTGATGGAAAAAGTCTGCTCCCAATCGGGAGTCGTCAGTTCCATAAAAGGCTTGTTGATCAACAGCCCGGCATTGTTAACCAGCCCGCTGAGGTGGCCAAAGGAAGCCACCCAGTCGTACACCCGGGTAGGCTCGAAAGTAGCGAGGTCGGCAGCCAGGTAGGCGATATTATTGGTGCCAAATTGTTGCTGGCCGGCCTGGGTCAGTGCTTGCAGTTGAGCTTCGTTGCGGCTCAATACGAGTACCTGGTGGGTAGGGTCGGCAGCCAGTGCCAGGGCGGTGTCGTAGCCAATTCCACGGCTGGCACCGGTAATCAGAAAATTCATCTTGCTATTTTTAGTGTTTATCAGAGCCGGCCACCAGTGGGCGAACCGTTATTTCTTCAAAGTCTTCGGTAGCAGCCACCACTTGCGCTACTACTTGTGCTACCCGTTCGGGAGTTAGCAGGGTAGCGGGATCCACCGCTATGCCATCCCAGGAACTGGTGAGGGTCGCACCTGGCCGTACGAGGGTCGTCTTCACGGCAGTGCCTGCCAACTCTTTGCGGACACCCCGGTGCCAGGCTTCGAGGGCGTATTTACTCAGCGCGTAAGCGTGTAGTGGCGCCGGCCAATCGGTGGTAGCCACCGAACCAATCGTAACTAAATGCCCCGGCCGGGCCTCGCGCAAACGGCCGAGTAACGCCTGGGTCAGGTAGTGGGCACTGAAAACATTGGTGGCGAAAAAATGAGCCAACTGGGGTGGTGGTCCGGTGAGTAAATCGCCGGGAGCAAATTGTCCCAGGTTGTGGACCAACACCTGCAGGGAACTGACCTGGCTATCAATGTGGGCAGCCCAGGCCAGGCAGCCTGCTTCCGTAGCCAGATCGGCACAAAAAGTAACGAGCCTACTGGTGGGGCACGTGGCCGGCCATCCGGCTGCCAGGGCCTGCAATTGGGCAGGAGTACGGGCTGCAACAAACACGGTGTAGCCTTGCTGACCGAATACTTCGGCGATAGCGCGCCCAATTCCCCGGCTGCCGCCACTGATAGCAATAGCTGGTGGTGGTGTCATGGTCTGGTATTTTTATTTTTTTCCTACGCTCAACAAGAAAAGGGTTGCCACTGTTTTGCAAAACAGTGGTTTCATCAGCAGCCACAGGGTGTTAAGGATTAAAAACACCACATATTTGTCAATCCTGGTGGAAACTGCTTCCTTTTGCCCAGGTTTCGCTAATTTTGCCTTTCTGCTTTTTCGATCTATCAAACTATAGCATGATCATCCAAAACTTTCTAGCTCACATTGGTCGTTATTTCCATCTGCTTGGCACTGCCATTGCCCGACCGGAAAAAGTGTCCATGTACTACAAAGAAACCATGCGACAGATGAACGACATCGGTGTGGGGTCTTTCATCATTGTTGCCCTGATCGCTGTTTTTATCGGTGCCGTAACGGCTATTCAGTTTGCTTATCAGCTGCAAGATAGTTTTGTTCCGCGGTATTACATCGGTTACATTGTGCGCGATACCACCATCATCGAATTGGCGCCCACCATTACCTGCCTCGTTTTGGCGGGTAAAGTAGGTTCTAACATGGCGGCAGAAATTGGCGGTATGCGCCAGAAAGAACACATTGATGCCATGGAAATCATGGGCGTCAATACGGCTGCTTATCTCATCTTGCCCAAGGTTATCGGAGCACTCATCGTTATTCCGATGCTGGTTGCGATTGCAGCCTTCGTCAGCATCCTGGGAGGCTATTTGTCTACGGTACCCGTAGGTTTGATCTCGCACAGCGAGTACGAGCTGGGGGTACGCTCTTATTTTATTCCCTACAATATCACCTTGATGTTCATCAAGTCGGTGGTGTTTGCGTTTATTCTCACCACCGTACCCTGCTACCAGGGCTACTACGTTAAGGGAGGAAGTGTAGAGCTCGGTAAAGCCAGTACCAATGCCGTGGTTTTTAGCGACATTCTTATTCTCTTGTTCGACTACCTGATTGCGATGGTTTTTACGTAAAAAGAAACCGCTTCTAATGATTAAGACAGAAAATCTGGTTAAATCCTTTGGGGAAACCACGGTACTCAAAAATATAACAACGGAGTTTTATCCGGGTAAAACGAACCTCATTATCGGACGTTCCGGTGCGGGTAAAACGGTTTTGCTCAAATTGCTCGTGGGGCTCCACAAGCCCACCGAAGGCAAAGTGTTTTACGACAAAGTTGATTTTTTTGGGCTCGATAGCAAGGCCATGCGAAATGTCCGCATGAAAGTGGGCATGCTCTTTCAGGCTTCCGCCCTCTTTGACTCGCTTTCGGTAGAAGAGAATGTCCGTTTCCCCCTGGATATGTTTACCAATATGACGCCCAAGGAAAAAGCCATGCGGGTGGGGTACTGCCTGGAACGGGTAAGCCTGGAGGGTGTTAACACCAAATTCCCTTCCGAAACCAGTGGCGGCATGCAGAAACGGATCGGTATTGCCCGCGCCATCGTCCTTGACCCCAAATACCTCTTCTGCGATGAACCCAACTCGGGGCTGGATCCCAAAACGGCTCTCGTCATTGATGAGTTGATTAAAAGTATTACCGAAGAACTCAATATTACCACCGTTATCAATACCCACGACATGAACTCGGTCATGGAAATTGGGGACAACATCATCCTCCTCTACCAGGGCGAAATCGCCTGGCGGGGTAGCAAAGACCAGGTGCTAACCAGTGACAACGACCTGTTGCAAGACTTTATCTTCGCCAGCCCCTTCCTCCAACGCCTGCGTGACCAGGCACTGGCGAAGGGCGCTTAGGGGTCGGCGAATAATAACTTTCCCATTTGAAGTTGCTCTCCCGTCGCCATGCTGCGTTGCTCATCGCTCATGTAGCTATGGCTATACTCGCTCTTCGCGTCTTGCCTGGCAACGCGATAGCTGCCTTGAAAAGAGTAACTTATTATTCGCCGACCCCTTAGGGAGGTCGGAAGGCTATAAGCCGCCGCTGCACGCCAACCAAAAAAGAGGTTGCTACCTTTAATTGCCAGCTCAAAAACGAGATTTTACAAAACACTGGTAGTCAGTAGCTTAAGAAAAAGGTAGTTTGAAGTGGAAATCGGAAATCGGAGGTGGGAGCGGAAAACTGGAATGAATATTTCCGACACACTTGATTGAACTATCCCCCTTTTCGACCCTTTTCTGCCAATGTATAAATCCTACAGCACTTCTTTCCACTTCCTACTTGGGTCTAAACGCGCTCATTGTCCGCTTTTACACGTTTCTCCTTTTACACGTTCACACGGTCTTTATTTTCGACTTCCCACTTCCGACCTCGCACTTCCGACTTCCCACCCCTTTTCTATATCCGCAAAAATTCCTTATCTTTGCGCTCGCTAAAAAACAGTGAAATGCGTGTATCAATCCTACCGTTCTACTAGCTTGCCTCAGCCGACCAGCTCCTCCCGGAGCCCTGCCCTGAATGTTTTTAGCACAATCCTTAAGCCATCTTTATGATAGATAAATTAGCAGCCATCCACGACCGCTTCCGCAATTTGGAAGAGAACCTGTCCGATCCCGCGGTGATCAATGATATGGACCGTTTCCAGAAGGTCAACAAAGAATACAAGAAGCTCCAGCCCGTGATTGAGGCCTACGAAGCCTACCGGGATTTGATGGGCAACATCAAAACTGCCCAGGAGATGCTCCGTGACCCCGAAATGAAGGAGATGGCCGAAATGGAGCTGGACGACCTCAAGCCCCGGCAACAAGAAATGGAAGAAGCGCTCCGGATGATGCTGATTCCACGTGATCCCGAGGACGAACGCGACGTCATTTTTGAGATCCGCTCGGGTACGGGTGGTGACGAAGCCAGTATTTTTGCCGGTGACCTGCTCCGTATGTATACCCGCTACTTCGACGAGGTGGGGTGGAAATACGAAGTGCTCTACGAAAACGAAGGCAGCGCGGGTGGCTACAACAAAGTGGTGCTGGAAGTGAGCGGCGAAGATGTCTACGCGCGCCTCAAATTCGAGTCGGGCGCCCACCGGGTGCAGCGCATTCCCCGGACCGAATCCCAGGGACGGGTACACACTTCGGCGGCAACCGTGGTGGTCATGCCCAAGTTGGAACTGGAAGACGTGAATATCAAAAAATCCGACCTCAAGATCGACACCTTCCGCGCCAGTGGCGCCGGCGGGCAGCACGTCAACAAGACCGAGTCGGCTATCCGCATCACCCACCTGCCGACGGGTATTGTCTCGGAGAGCCAGGACGGACGGTCCCAGCACAAGAACAAGGATATCGCCATGTCGCAGCTCCTGCAGCGCATCCAGGACCAGCAGCGCGAAGCCCACCAGGCCGAGCAAGCCTCGAAGCGGAAAAGCCTCGTAGGCTCGGGGGATCGTGCCGACAAGATCCGCACTTACAACTACCCCCAGAACCGCGTCACCGATCACCGCATCAACCTGACGCTCTACAACCTCGACCAAATTGTAGAAGGACAAATTGGTGGTATCATTGAGGCCTTACAGCTGGCCGAAAATACGGCTAAGCTGGAGGAGGGGGTGGTGTAGATTACCTTAAAGTAATCTAATCCATCTGAACCTTTAATTAAAGAGTTCTTGTCTTTACTTATCTTTGAAAGAACCATATTCGCCTTTGTCACCAAAATACCACCACGCCATGAAAAGATTCCTCCTCCTGTGCAGCTTGTTTGCCGTGGCCGTTTCGCTCAACGCCCAGGCCGATGCCCCGGCAGCCACCCCGCCGGGTGAGGTAAGCACCACCGAACAAAGCGTCACCATCAATGGTAAAACCATTCCCCTGACCGCTCAGGCGGGTACTTTTCAATTGCGCGACGAAAATAACGACCCCATTGCCCTCATGGGGTTCACCAGTTATACCCAGAAAAATGGCAACAACACCCGACCTATCGTTTTTGCCTACAATGGCGGTCCGGGGTCTTCTTCCTTCTGGTTGCACATGGGCGTACTGGGGCCTAAGCGCATTGTGGTCAACGACCCCGATTTCATGCCAGCAGCACCCTACCCATTGGTCAATAACGAATTTTCCATCCTCGATCTGGCCGATCTGGTGATGATTGATCCCGTAGGTACGGGGTTGAGTATACCCATTGGCAAAGCCAAGTTTGTCGATTTTTGGGGAGTCGATCAGGATATTCGCAGCATCAGCCTCTTCATTACGCAATACCTTATCGCCCACGATCGCCTCAACTCGCCCAAGTTCCTGCTCGGTGAAAGCTACGGAACCTTTCGCAATGCGGGTGTGATGAGCAAGTTGCTCGATCAGGGGATTGAACTCAATGGGGTGATCATGGTGTCGGCCGTTTTCGATCTGCGCACCCTGCTGTTTCCTCCCAACGATGACCTTCCCTACATCGTCCATTTTCCTACTTATGCCGCTACGGCCTGGTACCACGATAAAATTTCCAATAAAAACCCCAATTTGGAAAAATTCCTGGCAGAAGTACGATTGTTTACTGCGGAAACCTACGTCATGGCTCTCTTCCGGGGCGATCAACTGCCGCCTGCCGACCGCCAAAAGGTGGCTGAAAGGCTGGCCTATTATTCCGGGCTCAGTACCGAATTCTGGCTCCGGGCCGACCTGCGGGTGACCGCCAGCGAATACTTCCAGGAACTCCTGCGCACAGAGGGGCTTACGGTGGGTCGCCTCGATTCCCGCTACTCGGGCATCAACCAGGATCTGCTCAGCCAGGAAGCCGATTACGATCCCCAGAGCGCAGCGATCTCGCCGGCTTATATCACGACCTTCCTGAACTATTTTCACCACGACCTGGGTGTGCGTCCAGACCTGCAGTACACCATCACTGCCGGGCGTCGTGAAGGCTTCAAATGGGATTGGAAACACGAGGGCAACGTCATTTGGAATGCCAACGCTGCCGTGAATACCGGCCCGGACATGGCCAGGGCCCTCACCCAAGCCCCCAACATGAAGGTGCTTATCCTCAATGGCTATTACGATATTGCTACCATTTTCTACGGGGTAGAGCACAGCATCGATCACCTGGGATTATCTGCCAGGATCAAGGACAATATCAGCATGAAATACTACGAATCAGGGCACATGATGTACATCCACCAACCTTCTCTGGAAAAATTTAAAACGGATGTTGGCAGCTTTATCACGGGCTGCCTGCAGCGGTAGGGGAGATGGCGGCCCAAAGGTGACGGCTAAGCGCCTGTTGCTACTGTTCCGGGCCGTGCCCAATTGTCGGCCATCACTAACCCGCAAGGCGGCGGGGCTACCTAATCATTGCGCGTGTCCTGGCCCCAGTTGAGTTTGCCACGGAGGGTGTCGAGGAAACTGACGTTCTGCAGTTTGACCAGCTTAAAGGTGAAATCGTTTTTCCGCACGGCCAACTGGTGAGCTGCGGTAATGGGTTCAAAGCGGGAGTCGAGGGTGCAGAGGAAATTTTCGGCGCGGCCCTCAATTTCGAAGGAAATAACGGCGTCGTCACTCATCACAATTGGCCGCACGTTGAGGTTGTGGGGGGCGACAGGCGTAATGATAAAATTGCCGGAGCCCGGAAAAATAATGGGCCCGCCACAACTGAGACTATAGCCCGTAGACCCCGTGGGGGTAGCCACAATGATGCCATCGGCCCAGTAGGAGTTCAGGTAAGCGCCGTTGATGAAGGTGTGAATAGTGATCATGCTCGACGTGTCCCGCTTGAGGATCGTAAAGTCGTTGAGCGCCACGGGAATGTCGCCAAAGAGCGGCAGGTTGGATTCGAGGTAAAGTGAGCGCCGCTCCTCTATACTGTACATGCCGCGCGTCAGCATCGTAATGGATTCGCGAATGTGCTTCTTTTCGATGGTGGCCAAAAAGCCCAGTCGGCCCAGGTTGATCCCGAAAATAGGAGTCTGACTGTCCCGGATATAGGTAATGGCCTCGAGGATCGTGCCATCTCCACCCAGCGTAATGCAGCAGTCGAAGCGCTTGACCGAAAAGTCGATGTAGCCCTCAAAAACGCCCACGTCGCGGGTGAATTTAACCTTCCCCTTGAGCGTTTGCAAGTAAGGACCATACACGTAGGTATTGATCTGAAACTCGGCCAGTACATCAAAGAGCTCCTGGATACTGGGCAGGTCCTTTTCCTTGAGTTGCTTACTGAAGACAATGACTTGCATAGCCGGCGTTTATTCCTCTCCGTGACGAAGCAGGGTGATTAATATCTTTTCAATCCGGCGCTTACTGACGGTGAGTGCTTTAAAGGAAAAGTCGCTGAGGATAATTTCCTGGTCTTTTTTAGGCATGCGCCCCAACCGCTCGAGGATTAGCCCGGCCAGGGATTCCGATTCGCCCTTGATCGCGCCAAAGGAATTGCTTTCGATGTTCATGATCCGGCACACATCATTCAGCATGGATTTGCCTTCAAAGACGTAGTTGTAGTCATCAATTTTTTGGAAAATCACGTCGGGTTCGTCATCAAATTCGTCCTGAATTTCACCAATCACTTCCTCCAGTACGTCTTCGAGGGTCACGATGCCCGAAGTGCCACCGTATTCATCCACCACCACGGCCATGTGCAGGTGCTGGATCTGAAAGTCGCGGAGCAAATCATTGATCTTTTTAGATTCCGGCACGAAAAGGACGTCCGTACGGATGAGGTGCTGCCAGCCAAACTCGGGGGCTTCGTGGAGGTGCAGCAGGAGATCTTTGGCGTAAAGCATCCCCGTTACGTTGTCGGCATCATTGGCGTAAACCGGAAACCTGGAATAGCCCGACTCCCGAATGGTAACCAGCACCTCGGGGTAGGTCGATAGTTCGTTGATGGCCACCACATCGACCCGTGAGCGCATAATCTGGCGCACATTGACTTCCGCGAACTTAATGATCCGTTTGAGGATGTCCATATCCTTGTCCCCTCCGTTTTCCTGAGAGACGGTCAGGTCAATGGCTTCGCCAATGTCTTCTTTACTGGTCAGCCCAACGGTACTTTGCTTAGCCGACAGGCGGCGCTCCAGGCGGTGTGACCAGCTGACGAGCAGCTTGCTCAGGGGCGCAAACAGCTGCATGGTGAGGCTCAGTGGCCCCGACATGAAGCGGGCCAGCTGGATGCTGTTAAGACTGGCGTAGACCTTGGGGGTTACCTCGCCAAACAAAACCAGCAAAAAGGTAATACCAACCACCGTGATGGTAAAGTCGGTGAGGTTGGCCAGGGTGTCTGCGGTGAAATTTTGCATCCAGATCCAGCCCGACTGCCAACTGTTGACCCAACCCAGAATTCTGTTCTTGGGCAAGATTTGTCCCACCACGATTTCCGCCAGCAGAACGATGGCAATATTGATGAAATTGTTATTGATCAGGATGGTAGCCAGCAGTTTTTCGGGCTGCGATAGCAACCAGAGCATCCGGCGACTGATGTTGTCACCTTCCTGTTCCAGGCGTTCATGGTCGTTGGGCGAAAGCGAGAAATAGGCAATTTCTGAGCCCGAAATCAGTGCGGAGCAAATCAGTAAGAGGATGAGGCCAAGAATACCAAAGGTAATCTCCCCGGCTAAACTCATGCCTAGCAAGTGATGTGTTGCAAGAAGAAAAAAATTAAAACTATCCGGTTCAGGTTCCACCAGCTATACATTAGTAAGTTCTTTGACAAATCCCGTTGGTGTAGTCAAGGCACAATAAAAACGAACCCACTGGGTAGTCGCTTTTTTAGGCCCTTTATCCCTGACCACGGAAGCTGTCAAAGAGGGTATTATTGGTATGATAATATCTGTTACCAAAATTGGGTGTGGATTAAAATGGCAAATCGTCATCCGCTTCCTGCACGGGTGCCTGGGGACCCGGATCATTTCCCGAATTTCCCGTAGTGGCGGTGCTTACTTTTGTCATGCTATGTGGCATATCGTCAGTAGCCATGGGGTAGGAATCGGTGTGCCCACCATCAACCTCGTCCCGACGCGTCAGTGCCCGGAAATAGCTGGCCACGACCTCCGTCGTTTTGCGGTTGTTGCCATCCTGATCCTGCCAGGTGCGGTGGGTAAGTTTTCCTTCGAGATAAACCTGGCTTCCTTTTTGCAGTTGTTTGTCCGCCCTGTCGGCCAGGTTGCGCCAAACGACTACGTCATGCCATTCTGTTTGGGTTTGCCATTCGCCGGCTTTGTCACGGTAATTTTCGTTGGTGGCCACCGAAAACTTAGCCACTACCGCACCGTTTTCCAAACGACGAACCTCGGGATCTCGCCCCAGGTTGCCTATAAGTATAACCCGATTAACCATAAACGCTGCCGTAGTTTTATTCTATAATTTAAAATAAATATAAAAAGTTATCTTCGAAGTAACAACTGATGACTTTTGGAAAGGCAAATTTACGCCATTTTTTTGGCTTAACCTGGATAAAATTTCCGGGGAGGTTTGCCAGCGGTGGGCCGTCCAGGTTAATTTCCCAAAATGTAGCGATAATTTTTTGGTGGGTAAGCTCTTGTTTTCTCGGGCCTACCCGGCGCTGCAGCGTCAGCTGGGCGGGGTTTAGCCAGGCTGGCCAGTTGGGGTGAGTTGGCAGGTCTGACCAGGCCTCTACCAGGTCAGCCGTTTCCAGCAGTGGAAACTGGTACAGGTTGCGCCAGATATCAGCACGCATGCGCTTTTCAAGGATTCGAAAATCGGGATGTTGAACAACCAGGAACTGAAAATAGCGGGTGGTGCGCACGAGCTTCTTGATCTTGATGGGGCGTTCAGGAGCCGTACCTTGCTCCAGCGCCCGACACCGCTCGGCCAGCGGGCATTCGCTACAGCGCGGCGCCTTGGGGGTGCAAACCGTTGCCCCCAGGTCCATAATGGCCTGGTTGTAGGTGGCGGCCTGGTCGGGCGGCAGCAGGCGCTGCGCCAATTGGGCATAATGGCGTTTGCCGGCGGTGGTGTCAATGGGGGTGGAATCGTCAAAAAATCGCGCCAGCACCCGGTACACATTGCCATCAACCACTGCGTAGGGCAGCCGAAATGCAAAGGAAGCAATGGCGGCGGCGGTGTAGGGGCCAACGCCGCGCAACTGCAGGATGTCTTCGTAGCGTTGGGGGAACTGCCCGCCAAGTTCCTGGTGGATGTACTGGGCTGTAGCCTGCAGGTTGCGGGCCCGGGAGTAGTAGCCCAGTCCTTCCCAAAGCTTCATCACCTCGTCTTCTGGTGCGGTGGCCAGGTCGCCAACGGTGGGGTACTGTTGTTTGAATTTTTCAAAATAAGGCCCACCTTGTTCCGCCCGCGTCTGTTGCAAGATAATTTCGGACAACCAGATCAGGTAGGGATCGGCCAGGTGTTTCCAGGCTAAAGGACGGCGGCTGGGATCATACCAGCCGAGCAGGGCAGTGGGGAAAAAATCAAATACGGTCATAAGGGCAAAATGCAAGCAGCAACAAATATAACATTTGTTGCTGCTGCCTGAAGGGGGAAATTTATTGAAATCGTTGCCAAAGTTTACTATTGCACTTCTATACTTTGCTTAGAGAAATTCAAATTGCCGTAACTTTTCTTGATCTGCAACTTCAGGTCCTTACGGGCAAAGAAAATACGACTCTTAACCGTTCCGAGGGGAAGGTCCAGGTAATCCGCAATTTCCTGGTACTTGTAACCCTGGTAATGCATTAGAAATGGAATGCGAATGCTGTCGTCCAGCCCATCAACCATGACAGTTAATTCCTTCATCATGATACTACTTTCGGCTTGGTTACTGATCGCATTTGCACCAGAATTGATGTAATACTGGTTTTCAGTGGTGTCCATAATCGTGTTGGCCTTTACCTTCTTCCGATAATTGTTGATGAAGATGTTCTTCATAATCGTAAACAACCAGGCCTTAAAGTTGGTGCCTGGGCGGAATTTGTCTCGGTTGGTCAACGCCCGGAAAGCAGTTTCCTGGTAAAGATCGCGCGCATCTTCGCCGTTCTTCGTCAGGCTGTAGGCAAAAGACTGGAGCAGTGAAGTCATTTGGCTAAGGCGGGTATCAAACTCAATTTGTGACATTTTCGTAAGTTTTGTGGAGAACTGGATAAACAATTACTTCCTTTGTTGAATCAAATGTATGGCAAGTTTCAACAAAAACCAAGTCTAGCGCTATTAAAAATTTTAATCAGGGGCTTTTTGCGGACGTGTTTTTTGGTAATAAAACAATAATCAACTGATAGTGAGTCACTTGAAAAGAATAATGAGAAAAAAATATTTTTATTTATTTTTCAATAAATTTTGAAAAATAGGATCTTTTGTTGAATGTCTACCCGCTTTTGGTGCTGTTTTGTTAAACAAAACACGGCTGAAAGTACCTATTTTTGGGCAACGGCGATGAGCCAGGCGGCAATTGCCCCGAAAAACAGATTGGGCAGCCAGACACTTAACACGACCGGAATGGTTTGCCCCACCGCGAAGACCGAGGCAAAACGGGAGAGGATCAGGAACAACGCACCGAGCAAAATGCCAACGGCCAGGTGGATACCCAGTCCTCCGCGTACTTTGCGCGCAGCGACGGCCACCCCAATGAGCGCCAGGATAATAACCGTGAAGGGTTCAGCGGTGCGACGCCACAACTCAGCTTCGTATCTGGCGGTATTGCCAACGCCCCGCGATCGTTGTTTTTGAATGTAGTAGATCAGCTCCGAAGTGTTCATCATGGATTGCTGGTCTTTGTAATCGATGAAATCAGCAGGCTGCATATTCAGCACCGTGTCCAACTGTTTACCCACGCCTGCTACAATGGTTTCGTGCAGCCCGTCGAAAGTTCTGATCTCGTAATTGCTGAGCCGCCATTTGTCGGGGGCACCCTGCCATTCGGCACTGGTCGCCTTGAGCAGGTAAACCAGCTCGTTGCCCTGGTAGCGTTCCAGCCGGAAGCCCCGAATGGTGCTGTCGCGCTTGCGCCAGAAATTGACGTAAGCCACCGTATTGGTGTCCAGAAACATATGAATGTTCCGTTGTTTGCCTTCGTCCCGGTTGGGGTCGAAGTATTTATACTCCAGCGCCAGTCGGGTTTTGCTGCCTTCCGGAATAAAGTAATGGCTGCCTACGGCGTGGAGAATAGCAATAAAGATGGCCCCGATCAGGTAGGGTCGCAAGAGCCGATTGAAACTAACCCCTGCGTTGAAGATACTCAGGATCTCAGAATTGTTGGCCATCCGCGACGTAAAGAAGATGACCGCAATGAGCGTGAACAAGGGGAAAAGCAGCCCGTAGATGAAGATGATGAAATTGGGAAAGTAACCCAGGATGATCTCCGACTTGGTAATCTCCGATTCAATAAATTTTTCTACTTTCTCACTGAAATCGACAATCACGGTAATCATCGTAAAGATGAGCACCGTAAAAAAAAAGGTAGAGAGGAATTTTTTTAATATGTACCAGTCAATTGTTTTCATAACCGCCGCGCTAACTTAGGGAGCATCTCCGCTTTCCAACGCGAAAAGTCGCCAATTTGTATCTGCTGACGCGCTTCTTTTACCAACCAAAGGAAAAAAGCGAGGTTGTGGATCGAGGCCAGTTGTGCGCCCAGCAGTTCGTTGCTGTGGATCAGGTGCCGCAAGTAAGCTTTGGTATGGTAGCGGCTGGTGGGGCACGGCCCGTCGGGATCAATGGGGGAGTGGTCGTTTTTCCAGCGCAAATTTTTGATGTTCATAATACCTTCCCTGGTGTAGATCATCCCGTGGCGGGCATTGCGGGTGGGCAGTACACAGTCAAACATGTCGACCCCCAGAGCGATGCATTCCAACAGATTCACCGGCGTCCCGACGCCCATGAGGTAACGCGGCTTATCGGCGGGCAGGATGTCGCAACACAGTTCCGTGATTCGGTACATCTCCTCGTTTTTTTCCCCTACCGAAAGTCCTCCGATTGCGTTGCCCGGCAGGTCGTAGCCGGCCACGGTTTCGGCCGAAGCCCGGCGCAGGTCCTCGAAGGTACTACCCTGTACAATAGGGAAGAGGTTCTGGGTGTAGCCGTATTTGTCGGGGGTCTGGTCGCAGTGGCTCACACAACGGGCCAGCCAGCGGTTGGTCAGCTCAAGCGAGTTTTTGGCGTAGCGGTAATCCGAAGGGTAGGGCGGGCATTCGTCGAACGCCATAATAATGTCACCACCAATGCTGCGCTGGATGTCCATAGCTACTTCCGGCGAAAAGAAGTGGCGGGAACCGTCGATATGCGATTGAAAAGTAACCCCTTCCTCCTTGATCTTGCGGCGGTGAGCCAGCGAATACACCTGGTAGCCACCACTATCGGTCAGGATGGGGCCGGTCCAGCCATTGAAGCGGTGCAGGCCACCGGCATGCTCCAGTACCTCGGTGCCGGGTCGCAAAAACAAATGGTAGGTATTGCCCAGGATAATCTGCGCTTTCACATCGTCGCGCAGCTCGTGTGCGTGCACCCCTTTCACGGAACCCACCGTGCCCACGGGCATAAAAATAGGGGTTTCGATCACCCCGTGATCCGTGGTGATTCGTCCTGCCCGGGCTTTGGATCCCGGGTCGGTATGTTCCAGTTGGAATTGTAGCTTCGGCATAGTCGTAAATGGGAGGCGAAGGTATTGAAAAAACAGGAATTACTTATTAAGCATCACCGGTTGGCTCTTGCTTCTCCGCCAACGCCGTGGCCGCATCTTCTTCCGCCACGGCAATTTCTTCCTCGGCGGTCAGCACGTTATTGATTTGCCGGTAGAACTTGCGCGATGCTTCCGACAGCCGGTCTTCCGCTACCGTTGTGTTGCTGAGAATCTCCAGGAGGACATTGAGCCGGCCCTCGGTATCGAAAAATTTGTTGATTACCGCCATGTTGCGGTCTTCCACGATACAGTAGCCCGAATTGAAATTACCCTTCTCGTAGCGCAGGGTGTAATCCAGCTCCTGGAAAAGCTGCTCCATTTTCTTCAGACTATGGCGGGTATACTTGAACATACAATTAGGGATGAACGGCTGATCGGTTTGCCGGGATGCGTCGGACAACCGTTATCAGGGCAGATTTTTTAATTAATCCACAATATTAAACAACGGTAGCGTTTCTAATACTAGTTTTGTACCCTCAAAGATAGCACGTAATGAAGAAGTATACGAATAAAAGCGGCACAACTCCACGCATTGTTCACCCGGTACTGGTGGCCCTGGTACTGGGGTTGTGGCTGGCTACGCCTCTGGTAGGCCAAACTTTTACGGGGATGCTGGTTGGCGGCATGAATCTTTCCCAAATCGACGGCGACCGGCTGGGCGGTTTCAACAAGCTGGGCCTCAACGTCGGTGCCCGGGTAAGCGCCCGCCTAACCGACCGCTGGCACCTGAGCACCGAACTGCTCTACAGCCAGCAGGGAGCCAGCAGGGTACCCACCGACGACATTTCGTCGACCTACGACAAGATTCGCCTCAATTTTGTGGAAGTCCCCGTCATGATCAATTTCAGCGATTGGAAGGTTCTGGCCAGCGCTGGGGTCAGCTACGGACGCCTCATCAATTACGAAGTCATTAACGACGTCGGCTCGGATGTCACGGACCTGGAAAATTTCCGCACCGATATCGCCTCGCTCGTTCTGGGAGGAACATATTTCTTTTCCGAAAAATGGGGACTCAACATCAACTGGTCCCGTTACCTGACCAGCCTGCGGGAAAAATCAACGAATCCCAACGTGGAAACGGTGAAGTTCATTGGCCGCAACCTGGGCATTCGGTTGTATTTCATCTTGTAGGCCCGGCACCGCCTCACAGTTTCAGAAACCGAAACAGCTCCTCTTTGTAAGACTTACTCACCCGAAAGACCTTGCCATCCTTCATTTTGGCCACCACATCGCCAGCTCCTGTATGCTGTATTTCCGACAGGAAATCGATGTTGATGATCGTCGAGCGGTGTACCCGCAGGAAATTGGGGCTGCCGAGTTGTTCCAGCATATTGGTCATCGATTCGCGCAGCAGTAGTCGTTTGCTTTCGCTGGTGAAAACCTCGATATAGTACCCCGACGCTTCGATGTAACGGATATCGGCCGTTTGTATCAGGCTGATCTTGCTGCCCTGCTTGAGGGCCAACGGCTCGGGCTTGTGCTGGCCCTGTTGCAGGTAGCTGACCAACTGCCGCAACTGAACCAGGTGGTTTTCCTGCTCCTTGTGCTGAATAGCCACCACGGCTTTGTCGAGGGAGGTGAAAAAGCGGTCGTTTTTGAAGGGCTTGAGCAGGTAGTCGAAAGCAAAGATATCGAAAGCCTGAATGGCGTACTTGTCGTAGGCCGTCACGAAAATGGTGAGGGGCCACAGCGCTTTGGGCAAAGTCTGCAGCACATCAAAACCGGTCATGTCTTTCATCTGAATGTCCAGGAAGATCAGGTCGGGGCGTTGGATAGCAATGGTTTCCAGTGCTTCGGTACCACTGCGGCATTCACCTAGGATGTTCACATCCGTACGGCTTTCCAGCAGTTTTCGTACCCGTTGCCGGGCCAGCGATTCGTCGTCAATAATAAGTACCGTTATCATCTATTCCTGGTTTAGCGGGAGGGTGATTTCGCTCACCACGCCCGGATAGGTATTCCGTACCTCAAAACTAAAAGCTTCTCCGTAGAGGGTTTGCAGGCGCTCGCGGGTATTTTGCAGACCGGTGCCCAGTTCGAAGATACGATCTTGTTCTGCCCGGGAAAATCCCTGCCCGTTATCACTTACCCGCAGTTCCAATCGGTCAGCAGCAGTTTGTCTGGCGCTGATCAGGATATCCAAATTCAAATGGGTCGGCGAAAACCCGTGGTGAATCGCGTTTTCCACCAGCGGCTGTAGCAGCATCCCGGGCACCTTGGCCTCCAGTACCTCTTCGGCCAGCGACCAGTTTACCGTCAGGTCTTCACTAAAACGCATTTTCTCAATATCGACGTAGCGCCGCAGCAACGCCAACTCATCTTTCAGCGACACCTTCTGGGTGTCCTTCCAGTCGAGCACCTTGCGCAGTAAGTCGGCCAGATCCACTACCATGATCTTGGCCTTGTCCACGTCGATATCCATGAGGCTGTTCACACTGTTCAGCGTGTTGAATAAAAAATGGGGATGCAACTGGGACCGCAACATCTTCATCCGGGCCTGTAGTATCTTGGTCTCCATCTGCGACTGTCGCAATTGGTGCTCGTTGTCGCGGCGTACATAATAATAGGTGTGGGTCACCGCTACCGCCAGTAAATAGACCAACGTGAGGATATTGGCGTTGAGCAGGTAACCGTACACGGGGTCGTCATCCACCTGAGCACAGTCTTGGAAAATCTGGCAAAACCACAACGCCACCTGGCTGAAAATGAAGTACCACACAAAAGTGACCGGCAGGATGAGCAACACGTGTACCAGAATGACCCGGTACGCCGACCAGTCTCGCTGGAGCAGGTAGCGGGTGAGGGTAATAATACCTATTATAAAGGTGAACCCAATCAGGGTCCCGATCAACCGGTCCCGGATCATCTCACTACTGGGGCTGTTGAGGTTGTCCAGGTAGTTGAGTGCGTAAACCCGCGTCAGCGTCGTCAACTGAATAAAGGCATAGAGAATGCCAATGCTGATGATCAGTTGCTTGCCCGACCAGGTGTCACTTTGTTGAGGTAATGGTTTCGACATGTACAAGCTTAAATAATACCCAAAATTAAAGCATTTATCCCAAGGCTGTTAGTTTGTTACTGCCCGGAGGGGACAATTGGCTGCACGGGGTTCCTCATTCGCAGATTGCCGGTATTTTTTTTTCGCGCCAGCTCCTACGGCCACTCGCCAAAGGCAACCGCAGTCGACTTCTTCAAAACCTCTCCCAAAGGGGGCGTTTTTTTCCGTTCGTCTGGTTTTCCTGGCATTCGTCGCAAAATTCCTAGGGTTGGGGTTATAAAGTTGGTGCCAGGGGGCACTTTCCCTCATCTTTGTTGCAACCTAAAGGGAGAGCGTTTCGTCGTTAGAAGCAAAAGCCCATTACAACTAAAACCCATTACAACCACAACCCAGTATATCATGAAAACCCGATTGTTGTTCACTACCTTCTTATTTGTCCTGCTCGGCGGTCTTTTTATGTCGGCTGCACCACAGTCTTATTTTGACACCAAAGCGCAGCAAAGTTTCTTCGACTGGCTGGCTAACCCCAACAGCATCCACTTCACCCTGACGTTTGATCTCGACCAAATTCCGGCCATGAAGAAAACCGAAGACTACTTCCCCGCCACCTTTTCTTACCAGGGCGAAAACTGGGATGCCAAGGTTAAGGTTCGCGGCCGCTACCGCCGCCGGATTTGTGACTTCCCACCCCTGTCACTAAAGCTGTCAAAAGACATGCTCGTGGCTGCGGGCTTAAAGCCTCACAACAAATTCAAGTTGGTCACACACTGCTCCGATGAATTCGATACCAGCGACAACGTCCTGCGCGAGCAACTGGCTTACGAGTTGTATCACCTCATGACGGGCGAAGGCTACCGCACCCAGCTGGTACAGGTGACCTACAAAAATGCCACGACCGGCGAAGCTACCGAGCGCTTCGGTATCCTCATCGAAGATACCGACGAGATGGCCCAGGCTTTGGGCGGCCAGGAGTGCGACGACTGCTACAACGTGGCCCAGGACCGGTTTGTCGCCGGTTCGTTGGAGCAGGTAGCCTTGTTTCAGTACATGATCGGCAATGCGGACTACAGCGTGGCCATTCCCCGTAACGTCAAGCTGGTGCAGCAGCAGGCCGGCGGCCAGTACCGGGTTGTACCTTACGACTTCGACTTCGCCGGCCTGGTCAACGTGGAATACGCCGTGCCCAACCCCAACTACGGCCAGACCGACGTAAAAGACCGCGTCTGGATCTGGGAATACAGCCAGCCGCAGTACTTAGATGCGACCATCGAACAATTCCTCAGCAAAGAAAGCCAGGCCCTGGCGCTGGTCGAACAAATACCCAACCTGTCGAACAAAAGCCGCCGTCAGGTGACCAAGTACCTCACCGACTTCTTCACCAGCCTCAAAGACGGTACTTTTCAGCAGGAACTGTAGCGCCGTAGGCCGCTGCTTTGGGGCCGTGCCTGGTGCCAGTGGTGGCCCATCCGGGCCGCCACTGGCACCAGGCACCGGGTGCTGCGCCCCCTCGTCCTTGCGCCCTACCGGGCGCTGCTACCTGCCTGTTCGGTCTGCTTCCCTGATCGCAGCAACTGTGTTGCCCGACCAGGGGAGTTCTTTTTACAAATAAACATAAATTCTAAATTTGTACTTGTCCATTCATTAGCGGTGACCTATCTTTGCGCATGGAAATAATAAAAACAACCTCCGATAAATTCATCGGCGAAGGCCTCACCTTCGATGACGTACTACTCGTACCCGCCTACAGCGAAATCCTTCCCCGCGAAGTTGATATTTCTACCCAGCTAACCCGCAATTTGCGGCTCAACGCTCCCATGGTGTCCGCTGCCATGGACACCGTCACCGACAACAAGCTGGCTATCGCCATTGCACGCATGGGAGGCATCGGCATGATTCATAAGAACATGAGCATCTCCGACCAGGCCGAACAGGTGCGCAGCGTGAAGCGCAGCGAAAGCGGTATGATCGTCGATCCCGTTACCCTCGGCCCCAATGCGACCGTCGCCGATGCGAAAAAACTCATGAACCGTTTCAAGATCGGCGGGATTCCCATTGTCGACCAGAACCAACGGCTCCTGGGTATCCTCACCAACCGCGACCTGCGTTTCGAAGAAAACCCCAAGCGCTCCGTACACGAACTGATGACGGCTAAAGACCTGGTACTGGCTCCCGTGGGGACCACCCTGGACCAGGCGCGCAACATCCTCCAAAATTACAAAATCGAAAAACTGCCCGTCGTTGAAAACGACCGCCTGGTGGGGCTCATCACCTACAAAGACATCATGAAGGTCCAGGACTTTCCCAACGCCTGCAAGGACAGCCTGGGCCGCCTCGTGGTAGGGGGTGCCGTAGGGGTTACCCACGACATGATGGAGCGGGTGGAAGCCCTCGTCCGCGTCAACGTCGACGTCATCTGTATCGACACGGCCCACGGCCACTCCAAAGGGGTCCTGGATGCGGTGCGCGCCGTCAAAGCGGCTTTCCCCGATCTGCAGGTAATCGGTGGCAACATCGCTACCGGCGATGCCGCCCTCGCCCTGGCTGCTGCCGGTGTCGACGGGGTAAAAGTGGGTATCGGACCCGGTTCCATCTGTACCACCCGCATTGTTGCAGGGGTGGGCGTGCCGCAGCTGACGGCCATCCGCCAGGCGCACCTGGCCCTTAAAGACAAAGGTATTCCCATCATCGGTGACGGTGGAATCCGCTACTCCGGTGATATTGTCAAGGCCCTCGCCGCGGGTGCCAGCACCATCATGGCGGGTAGCTTATTTGCAGGGGTGGAAGAAGCACCCGGAGAAACCATCATCTTCGACGGGCGTAAATTCAAAGTCTACCGCGGCATGGGTTCTATCGGCGCAATGGAAAAAGGGTCCAAGGATCGCTACTTCCAGGACGTAGAAGACGACATCAAAAAACTGGTTCCCGAAGGCATCGAAGGTCGCGTACCCTATAAAGGTACCCTGGCCGAGGTCGTCAACCAGTACCTCGGTGGCCTGCGGGCCGGGATGGGCTACTGCGGTGCCGCCAATATTGAGGAACTCCAGCAAGCGCGATTCGTACGTATCTCCAACGCGGGCATGAACGAAAGTCACCCCCACAATATTACCATCACCAAGGAAGCACCCAACTATTCGCCGCGCTAACGTCGCCGGAAATTTATTTCCGGCAAATGATCGATTCTGCGCTAACGTCGTCGGAAATTTATTTCCGGCAAATGATTGATTCTTTTCGATTAGGATGCCAGCCCCAATGGCATGCTGAAGGGGAATAGGATGAACCCGTCTTGCAGCCTGTTCGGGGTGGGGGAGGGGTGGACTGATGGGGGGATTTCTTGCCGGGACATAGCGGCCCCTTGGGAGGGGCCCACCCCAGGGCTGTCGAATCTGGAATTATTTAATACGTTATCGCGATGTTTATCCGAAATTGCGCATTCAAGAAAACCCATCCCCCGCCCACGCTAAAAAGCGTGGCAAGCTCTTCCCTTTCAAGCTAATCTCACTACACAAAAAATATGCTAAATAATTTT